>JAABVA010000836.1_pt1 | contig 35610 bp, 29 predicted proteins | sample 5560331 | NCBI WGS metagenome assembly JAABVA01 (sample SAMN12812661, study PRJNA571458) | rock metagenome | isolation source: Antarctica rocks | place: Antarctica: Victoria Land, Mt New Zealand sud | collected 2016-01-07 | reverse complement strand
AGCCGTCACTAATAGCATTGGAATAGGTCCAATCGATCAGTACAAGCCAGTTGAGAGGGTCGTTCCCTATTGCTTTTACAAAACGATAGTAACCCTGACTACTAATCTCTAAGACGTAAAAAGCTCTAGTATCGGGTCTAAGTCGGAAGACAACGCCATAAATATCACCACGCAGTAGTTGCGCTTGAGCAGTAATTACAACGTTGGAGAAAGTTCTCTGGTTAGAGTAACACCATGCAACCGTATGAGTTGTTTGTGTGGAGGATGCATAGACATGATAGCCTTGCGGTGAGAAGAAGCATTGCGTGCCATCATCAATCCATCCTCCACCTGGCAAGGTCATAGCATTGGCATACAATACATTTCCTGCCCCCAGAGATGTTGTAATGCCTGCGGTGGCTTGTACCCGTGCTTGTGCGGCCAGAGTTGCTTGAACATTTACTGTGCTTGTCGCTGTTGGTGTCTTGATAAGCTGTGTTGCTGTCGCTCGTGCTGTATGGCGAGGTATTACGGACTGTTTGCTTTGTATCTGCCATGTGGTTCCCGCGAAGAGCAGTAGCGAAAGGAGGAAAAGACAAACAAGTGCGACGAGAGTGGGACGAAGCTGTCTTTTATGTTGAAGATTATCTGCAAGAGAGGGAATGGGTGATGGTGCCTGCTTGAGTGGAAAAAGAGGCACCTTCTCATCTGTATCGAGCAGTTCTTGCGCCGAAAGAATGTGTGTATCACGCGATACTTTTGCTGGTATAGATGAAAAATCGTTCTCTAATGCAGTAGTATCCGATAGGTCATCGTCGAAATAGGTATTTGCCTGTTCTTGTTGCAAGGCTTTCCTGTAGGCGGCAGAAAGAATACGAGCCTCCTGGTAACGCTCATTAGGGTCTTTCTCTAACGCTTTGAGAATGACATCCTCGATAGACTGAGGGATATCAGGGTTAATTGTGCGTGGGAGTGGTGGCGGCGATTGAATGTGCTTGAGCGAAACTGCAACAGGCGACTCTGCCGTGAATGGTATACGACCAGTAAGCATTTGATATAATACAATACCTAGCGAGTAGATATCGCTACGGTAATCGTGCTGCCCATTCGATTGTTCCGGTGCCATATATTCCGGTGTGCCGATCATGGCTCCTGCATGCGTCAACGACTCAGCTTCTGCTTTGGCTTTGACAAGCCCGAAATCAACGAGATATGCATGACCATCGAGGCGCAGGAGAATGTTTGATGGTTTTACGTCTCGATGCACAACGCCGTGATCGTGTGCGTATTGCAGGGCAGAGGCAATCTGGTCAAGAAAGCTGCCAGCTTCCTCTAGGGTAAGTCGTTCTCTTCGCAAGAGATAATCGCGTAGCGTACCACCCTCAATATAGGGCATGACCAGATAATACCAGGGTCGTTGCTCTCCAAAATCATAGAGTGCAAGAATATTATCGTGCGAGAGTGTCCCAACTGCCAGTGCCTCACGCTCAAAGCGGCGTACAAACGGCTCATCACTGCCGTATAGCACTTTTACCGCAACCTTACGACGCACACGACGGTCGTAGCCTAGATATACTTCTGACATGCCACCTTGAGCGACACGACGCCGAAGTTCATAGCGACCAAGGGTTGAACCTTCTATCCCCTTTACCACATCTGCCTCACTTCCACCACATAAAAGAGAATATATACATTTATAGGAACCGAAAATGTTGTCTAAAAATTAAGCTGCAAGGGAGACCCTGGCGGTCTCCCTTGCTTATAAGACTAATTACCTTACTGTCCAGTAACGTTCGAGACAAACGGTTTCAACGGGTCGAATCCCATGTGTATATGTTTCCATCGCCTTATGCATCGCTGCTTGATCGCCGAAGTTAGGACCAATTTGTGAAGAATACATATCGGAGGCTTCCAGGCGGTACGGGAGCATTTCAGACATCTCAACGAGTGCCGGTTCCAGATTTTCGCCCAGTTCCCGCATGCGTGTTTCACGTGAGCCAGCTTTAAGCACATAGGGAAATTCTTCATAAAGATATACTTTGTTACCGCGTTGAACAAGACGATCTACCGCGGACGAGACGAGTTGATGGTCAACATGATGACCAACGCCTAACGGTCCATACCATGCGGCATCGGGAAGACGGTCCGCCAGCATTACCAGGTCTTGAGCTAATTGGTGATCTATGGCGAGGTCTGCGTCGCTGACACCCCCACCAATCAACTGCTCTTTCGTTGTGTAGTATGCAGGATTGCCCCGATAGATAGCTTCAAGATAATCGAGCCATAGATAATCGACTTGCAGGTAATCAAGTGCTGCGGCATCCTCCCGACGGCGCGTTTCTATCGCAGCTCCTACACCCTGACTGGGGTTGATCCCCATTTCGCGGTGAATCTGTGTTGCGACAGGGCTAAGCTGCATATTTTCCGATGGTACACCGCCGAAAATAGTAATCACCAGTGGACGTAATCCATTACTTACCTGGACGCTAAGAGTTCCACCACAGGAGAAGACGACATCATCGAAATGGGGCGCAAGAAAGATGTGTCTGTACTTTGTTGTAATATCGTTCAAACTTTTCAGTTGCACTATTCTAAACCTCCATAAAAAAGAAAAGCAAAAGAAATATAGGATATCTATAATGTAGTACCAGAAATGTGTTAAGGCAACCTCACTCCATCACCTGTTTTGTCGAGTAGACCATCTTTCACCAGACCATCGACAATCTTCTGTAGCCACACCTCGTCTTCCGCGCTAAAATCCGGTTTAATCTGCACTCCCAGGTCGCTCAATGGAAGTCTTTGTGGTGCGGGAACTGAACGGAGCAAGTTCACGATACGCCCACGAAAATAGCGATTGCTACTGGTAAATGGTTGACTCTGATAGGTCGGCTTTTTCTCTGCCACTTTGCGTAACTGGCGCAATACCGTTCCTGATGGAAAGAGGCTATGCTGGCTCATTTCGACATATGCCTGACATGTTTGTTGTACTGGACATTGGATACAGCGCGGATTATTGCTGGTACAGATAGTTGCGCCCAGGTCCATCAATGCCTGATTCCAGGTATATGCCTCATCATCGGGTAGCACCTGTTCCGCATGTGCGAGCATCTGCACGTCGTTCAACTTTGGTTCTGGATGTTCCAGACCTAAGAAGATACGATGTAGCACACGGCGGATATTTGTATCGACGGTGGCGACCTGTTTATGATAGGCAAAGCATGCAATAGCACCGGCGGTATAACGTCCGACGCCTTTCAGCTTCAGCAACTCCTCGATAGTATCGGGAATACGTCCATCATACTCGGCGATAACCTGACGGGCAATAGATTGTAGACGTACTGCACGCATATTATAACCGAGAGGTACCCAGGCAGAGATGACATCCGCTGTCGAAGCATCTGCAAGAGTACCCAGTGTAGGAAATGCTGTGAGAAATTGGAGATATTTAGGCAAGACACGGTCAACCTGCGTCTGTTGCAGCATGATCTCTGATACAAGAATTGCATAAGGATCAGCGGTCATGCGCCAGGGCAGGTCACGTTTCTCAGCAGCGTACCACTGTAGTAAAGAAGTATGAACGCGTTCTGTATAGTCGGGCTGCGAAGAGAGGAGCGTAGAGAAAGACGGCACACTCATCTACGGTTTACTCGGTTGTGACGGAACCGTCCGTGCGGTCTCCTGCTTCTGCCCATTGTTTGTTACTTGGCTGGCCTCTTTTTCCTCGTTGCGCTTGCGCCTCATAAGCGAGAACACGGTATCGCCGCCCTCTTGCCAGCATTTGGCATCCGCTGCTGGTAGGTTCTCACAGAGAATCCAGTCGTTAGCATCTCTCAGAACATGTCCCTTCACGCATTTGGCATACATGACATGCTCATTCAAATCTATGTCTTCTGGTTTCACATGAGGTGAGGCAATCTTTGGGATAAAAAATCTACACCACGGCACGAGTATGTACCTTCCTTATTTTCAATAATATCCTTCATGACACGAAGGATTACCACCATTAGCCGTCATTCTGACAACCTTTGTTGGTAGCTTGGCCCTCATTATAACGCATTTCACCCAAGTTTGCTACTAGTGAAAGCGTAGCTTTTTGTTATGCCCTCTGGCTCATAGCACAGCGTAACCACCACGTACCCGTTTTGAAGGCAAAGATGATATAGAGTATTGCCCATACATCATGAAGCACTCCATAGCTCGCCGCCATCGCCAAGAAGAACAAACACGCTAGAGCCGAAAGTTGTTTCAGGCGCACATTGCGTGAGTGCCAGCGAAAACTTCCCATGCGGTTGCCACGATAGCAATAGAACGTCATGCCTGTCAGCGTGAGGAGGGTTACAATGCCAATGGCACCCAGGATGCCAAGGATAAGTGAGAAAATGGATGTATCTATCATCATCATCGCCTCTATGAAATGCTTCTCAATTACTAGAACGAGGAGGGCCGCCTTGATAGTATACCATGAGGATGCGCTGTAATGTATGATACATGTAAAACAACAATAGTTGGCGAGGAGGCGTATGTGCTAGCAGAAGAACTGCACATCGTAGACGCAAATGCTCCATCATGGCCGCTGATACGTCCATTGCTCAATAGCGTGATGTTACTTGAGCAAAATGATACGTTGATATGGCATGGCTGGAATAAAGCACAGATCGCAACATTTCTTACACAACTACCCGCACACTGCACTATTTTAGCAGGCGTTTGGTCCGCTAGCACTGATGAGCAGCAACAAGAGCAACTTGTCTTGAGCTGTGTGTGTGAGATAGTGAATGGTGAAATCCAAACCGTCCGTACCTTCGAGACACTCACTGATGCAGGGCTGCCATCTTTGCAGGAGCTAGAACCTGGCTCTGAACATGCCTTGGAGATTATGCGGGTTGTGAGACAAACTATCGCTCCCGTTGCATGGGCACTCTTTACTGATAAAGCTACATGGGATGAATGGGTTTATTCTGGCACTGAAAACGTGCTAGATAAAGGTGCATTGCTTGCATTCCTTGCTGCTCAGGGACGTTGTGTTCTAATGGGTAGTCAGGCACGAAACAATCATTTGTAGGAGAGAACACAGTCATGGAACAGGCATCCCCTTTAATTTGGAACCCTATTCTACGCCAATATTTGATTAACGCACCTAATCGCGCGAATCGTCGCGAAGGCACAAACGAATGTCCTTTTTGTGCGGACATCACAAGCGGGAAAGTAGGGCCAGAGACGCAAGTATGGTTACATCCTAATGATTTTCCACCCATGCGACCACCAGTGGGCGAGGCATATGTTGTAATCTACAGTCGGGACCATAACCGTACATTCCCACAATTGACGGTAGACGAGGTGTTCGCAGTGACGCGCATGTGGCGTGACCTTTATCGTGATCTTGCGTCGCGCTACCCCACTGTGATGATCTTCGAGAATAGCGGCGAGGCGATTGGACAGACACAACGTCATCCTCATGGTCAGGCATATGGTGTCTCCGTTGTGCCGCCAACCTTAGAACGCGAGATGGAAACCGTCGTACAGGACGACACGGCTGGACGTGGGTGCCCGTTTTGTCACGTCAGAGAGGAATTGAGCGACGGACCACAACAAGTGGCTGCTAATGAAACATGGCAAGTGTTTCTGCCACCTTATGTGCGCTATCCCTACGAGACACATCTGTATCCACGACGCCATATCGCCAACCTTGCGACGATGCAAGATGACGAATTACGTGATTTGGCCGCATTGCTGTTACAAGTAATTCGCGGATACAATGCGCTGTTCAATGGGGCAATGGCTCCAATGCCATATCTACTGGGCCTACACCAGCTTGCAGATGAAAGGTATCATCTCCATATCGAGATACTTGCTATCGAACGGGCACCGGGGAAGCTGAAATTTGCAGCTTCATCCGAGTCGTTGTGGGGACTGTGGACGAACGATTCATCACCCCTGCAAAAGGCGCAGGAGTTACGTGAGGCAATTGCAAAGAGAGAGGGAGAACAAGAATGACATTTCCTCAACCGGCATTAGGCGCAGCAGAGAAGTTTTCTACCATCTTTACTGACGGTATAACTTACGCGAGTCCTCTTGGAATAGCATGGGCACCGGGCCGCGTCAATATCATTGGTGAACATACCGACTACAATGATGGCTTCGTATTGCCATGTGCTGTAGACCGTGTGGCTGCATTTGCAGGCCGTCGGCGTGACGATGGTATTGTGCGGCTGTGGTCGATGCAGCTTGAAGAGTACGCGCAGTTTTCTGTGCAAGGGCTACCGGAAAATTTTCAGCAACAACTACATACATTGCCTAACTGGGCACGCTATGTGCTTGGGGTTGCTGCGGAACTCGCCGCAGCATCTCTGCCACTTTCGGGTTTCGATGCTGTACTTAGTGGCGATGTGCCACTTGGCGGCGGTATGAGTTCTTCGGCGGCATTGGAGGTTGCAACCGTCCAATTCTTCGCGTGGTTATCACAGGGAGGCTTCACTATCGGCACAGAAGGTGCGACGATAACGCCTATGAAGGTCGCGGCTCTCTGTCAACGTGCCGAACATATCGCCTCCGGTTTACGTAGCGGTATTCTCGATCAGGCCGCTTCCTGTCTCGGCCAACCCAAAAAGGCAGTGTTAATTGATTGCCGTTCCCTTGAATATCGCTATCTGCCTTTCGATGATCCAGACCTTTCTTTAGTAGTTCTTGATACAAGTATGCGCCGTGAACTTGCTAACTCCGGCTATAACGAACGACGACGCCAATGTGAAGAGGCGGTAGACTTGTTACGCGAATTGATTCTTACTCATGAGCCAAAGGGAAAAGAGCAGCACATTACAGCGTTGCGTGATATTACACAGGAACAATTCGATGTATACAAGCAAGATTTGCCAGAAGTGTTACAGCGTCGTGCAGGCTATATCATCGCCGAAAATGCACGCGTGTTACAGGTTGCTAGTTTGTTAGAGACGGGCTATGTCGAGGCAATTGGACCGATACTCTGGCAAGGTCATGCTGGGCTTCGTGATGACTACGAGGTGAGCAGTAAAGAACTCGATGCGCTAGTAGACATTGCACATAGTGTACCCGGTGTGCTGGGTGGACGCATGATGGGCGGCGGTTTTGGCGGTTGCACCATCAACCTTGTGCGGAACGAGGCCATCGAAGCTCTACGTAAAGCTGTCGAGGAGCAGTACCCGGTGAAAGTGGGCAAACAAGCAAGCTTCGAGATTTGTCATGCCACAGGTGGCCCTGGGAATGCAACTCTGAATACGTGATGTAAAATAAAGTAAGGTGGTAGTAATCATCATGAAACTTTTCTTATCGACGGACTTCGAGGGCACAAGTGGCATCGTTGCGTGGGAACAAATCATCGAGGGCAACCCAGAATATGAGCAAGGGCGACGTTTGCTCACTAACGAGGTGAACGCTGTCATCACAGGTGCGATGGATGGCGGTGCAACCGAGTTTGTTGTCAATGACGCACACCACAACATGCGTAACTTGCATCCACAAGACCTCGTAGGTCGCGCCACGCTTATCACTGGCAAGCATAAACCTTTGTATATGATGGAAGGCTTGGATACAAGCTTTGATGGAGTATGTTTTGTAAGCTATCATGGTTCGATTGGAGCTGAACATGCCATTCTTTCCCATACCTATAACCCCGCTGCTATCTGGGAAGTGCGGATCAATGGTGAGGTTGTTGGCGAGTCAGGCTTGAATGCGCTTGTCGCAGCGCACTATGGCGTGCCAATTATCTTTGTGAGTGGAGATGCGGCAACGGCAGAGGAGGCGCGTACTATTGCTCCCAATGCTGAAAAGATCGTGGTGAAAGAATCGAGAGGGCGTTTCGTCGCAGCTCACCTTCATCCAACCGTCGCATGCGAGATGCTACAGGCTGGCGCGATGCGTGCCGCCCGTGATGTAGCAGCAATGAGGCCACCGCAATTTACAACTCCCGTCACGATAGAGATTACGTTTCTGGTTGCAGATATGGCAGATATGGCTCTGTGGATACGCGGCGTCGAGCGTGTAGCGGCACGTACCGTGAAGGTTGTTGGTGAGAATATGCTTGACCTCTATCGCGTGTTCGTAACGATTGTAACGCTGACACGTGCGCTCGTAGATCGCTAATGTAAGCATTTACGTTTTTTATCTGCTAGTTTGCAGATGCTGGCTCTACTGGCACCAATGCATCTTCTTCGACATGAGTATAATGGACCTGATCGTTCTCGATACGCTCAATCATCTCCGTAAGAACATCTAAACGATTCTCGATCTCTTGAGCCTGTCTATGTAACGAATGTAGCTCGACAGACAATCTGTGAAACTGTCCATTTCCCACTGGAAACTGTTGCACATTATGTGACTCTGGCATAACCTCTGTTTCTGTGTTTGGCGCAGGTAGAGTAGGAGTTCCACCAGCCGCAACTTGTGCTGTTTCGCTCAACTTCAACGGCTCATTGTCCACTTTCGTTACCTTCATCTCAGGTGTTCGTGGTGTACCTCGCACTAGAAATACTAGCGCAAGCATTGCAAGCAGTGCAACAGCGAACAATCCTCCAATAATTAATATGCTCACGTAGTTAAAACTCCTTGTTGATAGTATGTTTACTCTGCGAATACCAGAGCATGTGATGCTGTTTCTTCATCTAAACTCTCAGACGAGAGTGTGCCGCGCTCTGTGCTTGGAGCAGGTGTTTTTCGACGAGACTTACTCACAAACAGGACAGCGATAATAGCAAGAAACGTAACGCCGAGGCTAAAGGTAAAGGCATCCTGAATGGCAAGTATATATCCTTGTTCTTGCACTAGACGGCTGATAGTCTGGATTGCAGCCACGCGTGCTGCGGTGATATCGGCACCGTGCGAGACAAAGAGGGCTTGCAAGCGTGGCAACAACTGACCGAGTGGTGAAGATGGCGTCACTTGCTGTGCAAGATGTCCATAGTGTATCTTTGTCTGCGTCTGAACGAGTGTCGCGAGTACCGCGATACCTAGCGAACTGGCTACCGCACGCGCTACCGTGTTGAGTGAAGATGCTTGTGCCAACTGGAATGACTTTATTTCAGAGAGTCCTGCAACCGTGAGCGGCTGCACACAGAAACCGAGAGCAAGACCACGAATAATCAGGACAAATTGAATCCAGCCATATGTCGAGTAGAGCGAGAGAAACGAAAGCTGCCACGTTGCGAACGCAAGTATGAGTAACCCCGGTACCATAACACCTCTCACACCAATACGGTCAACAAGGCGTCCTCCTACAATCGTAGCTACCATTGCCGCTATCGCCTGCGGCAGGAGCAGTACACCGGCCTCAAACGCACTCTGACCGCGAAGATTTTGCAAGTAAAGTGGAAAGAGAAACACGCCTCCAAACAGGCTAAAGATGACGAACAGGCTCGCGATAATACTGAGGGTGAAAGGCCGATTAGTAAACAATCGTAGATCGAGTAATGGTCGCCCTTCTCTTCTCACGATGGCAAGTTCGACAGCGATGAAAATTGCTATCGCAAGTAATCCACCGATAATCGAACCAATAACCTGTCCTGATCCCCAACCATCGGTGCTGGCATCAGATAATCCATACAGAACCAGTGCTAGACCTAGTGCGACAAAGAAGAAGCCTAGAAAGTCAAAACGCTGATTGACCTGTGCTACCGTTTCACGAATGAAGACGCTCACGAGGACAATAGCTAGAATACCAATAGGTAAGTTGATGAAGAAAATTGCTTGCCAGCCAGCATACGTGACAAGGTAGCCACCAAGTGTTGGACCAATGGCTGGTGCTAGTAGTGCTGGTACGCCAAAAACGCCGGATGCGATACCGCGCTCTTGTGGTGGAAACTCGCGGAAGAGCATGGTAATCGACAGCGGAAACAATGCTGCTCCTCCTGCACCTTGCACTACGCGGAAGAATATGAGTGCTGGCAAGCTCCACGCGATACCACACAACATAGAGCCAATTGTGAAGGCAGCAAGCGAAATAATATAAAACCGTTTCGTTCCCAAGGTATCGGCAAAATACCCTGCTGTAGGAGTTACAACTCCTTGTGTAAGAATGTAGCCGGTAAGTACCCACTGAACGCTATGGATGTCTGCACCAAAGGCAGTTTGTAGGCGTGGTATAGCAATGTTTACAATAGTCTGGTCCAGGATGCTCATAAACACCCCGAACACCACCACGCTTGCGACCACCCACTTATATGCCAGCCTTCCCTCACGCCGTGCGGCTTGTGCATTAGCTTGCATGGAAAGAAGCTCCTTTTCTGAACGAAAAACGAAGATAAAAGACCTTTGGGAACATACGTTGTTGTGATCAAGTCTCTTCTTGAAGAAACGGTTACAATTCGTATGATGCTGCAAGGGAATGGCTTGCACAAAAAGTGTAATAAAAAATACTATACAGTTTAGTATCTAACCCAAGTATAGTGAAGACGCTGAGAAAAGTCAAACGGAGTAAGCTTACTTCTCTCCTCTATCATAAACACGTTTTTGGATAAAGAATTGTGGCTATGCTATACTTCAAATGCTAATGTGTACTACTTGCTACAGTATAGCGATAAAGAGAGAGGACCTATTTTTGTATGGCATCGAGTTTGGTTCGTCCTCCCCAATTGCGGCTTCCCACTCAGACGCGAGATCGTCACGCTACATGGTTGGAACTGTTTTACGATCTTGTCTTTGCTGTGGCTATATCTGCTCTGGGAAGTAGATTGAGTAGCGGCGATGGACCATTGCATCTTCTGCAGTTTGTCGCCCTCTTCCTGCCTGTCTGGTGGGCGTGGTGCGGACACACCGTTTACGATACGCGCTTCGACACAGACGATCTTTTTCAACGCCTCGCTACGTTCGGTATGATGTTGGCGGCAGCGGCAATGGCCGTTTTCATTCCACAAGCATTTGAGGGCAAGGCGGCTCTCTTCGCTGCCTCTTACGTTGTAGCTCGCATGTGTCTGCTTATCATGTACCTGCGGGTGCGTCGTCATATACCCGAAGTTCGCACAATCGCAGATCTGTACCTCAGAGGTTTTAGCCTTGGAGTAGGGCTGTGGGTCATTTCGATCTTTGTACCAGCACCATTCTGTTACATCTTGTGGTATGTTGGCTTAGCGATTGATCTGGCAACTCCTTGGCTTGGTCTGCGAGTGTTACAGCCTGCGCCGCTTGATACCAGTCATCTACCCGAACGGTTCGCGTCCTTTACGATTATCGTGTTAGGCGAGATTGTGTATGTCATCATCACTGGTGTAGCGGGGAGCAAAACGCTCTCGCTTTCATTTATAGCGGCAGCACTCGCATTTTGCGTAACCGTCTGCATCTGGTGGGTCTACTTTCTATTTATTGATGAGGCACCTTTTGTCAAAAACTTAGGTACAGGCCAACCCTATATCTACGCCCACTTACCTCTACTGATTGGCTTGACGATCATTGGCATTGGTATGGGACGTGCCGTTGAAGAGGTAGCTCAAGCGACGTTGCCATCTGAAACACGTTGGTTGCTCACAGTAGGTATCACTGTATGGATTTTTTCAGCGCTGACGCTAAAGCTGGTTTCTTTGCGTCAAATGCCTTCTAGCAGAATATTTGTGCGCTTCATTGTCGTCGCGGCTATCATTGCGCTCATGACTTTAGGAGCAGGATTTTCTCCTCTTGCACTCCTTAGTGCGTTTGTAGCTGTGCTGATTGCGTTTGTCGTTCTGGATATGCATTATTGGCGTCAATGGGCACAGCAAACTTCTCAACAGAAGCAGGAGCCTGAAACATAAGGGTGTATTCGCCAATGGATATGATATCACCATCTTTCAATACGTGCCCATTCTCCGTAGTTAAACGTTGCCCGTTGACTATCACACCGTTTATGCTATCCCAATCATAGATGACAAAGTTGTGCTGGTCGCGTCGAAGAATCGCATGACGGCGCGAGGTGCTAGTGTCCTGGTCAAGTACAATCGTGTTCGACTCCGCGCGTCCCAGCGTCATCTCATCCTGTGTCAAAACCAATTCTTGCGGCTCAGATGATTGAGGCGAACGCAGCAGGAAACGCGGCTCTGTTGCTGGCTCAGTGGGGTTCGGAATTGGTCCCGGCTCAGGTAGAGGTTGAGCGATATCAGGCTCAATCTGTGGTGGTATATCCGGTGCAGGCTCAGGAAGTGGCTCTGGTGCCGGTATAGGTTCAACATCAGGTGTGGAATCCGGCGTTGGTATTGTTTCGGGATCAGGAATTGGTTGCGGAATCGGTTCAGGATTTGGGAGTGGTTGGGGAATATCTGGCTCCGTTTGCGGTAACGGTTCGGGTGGTTGCATTGGCTCCTGTTGAGTTCGCGGCGCAGAAGCGAGCGTTGTCAGCATTGCCTCGGCGAAATCAATAATAGATGGATAGCGCTCGTCAGGATAGACGCTTAGTGCTTTATACAAGATACTCTCCTGTTCTATTGTTATGTCCGATCTAAAGTTTAGTAATGAAGGAAACGTTGCGGTAAGTTTCATCTGGCTCGTTTCCTCCACCGATCCGAGAAACGGGGGCCGACCAGCGAGCCACAGGTAGAGCAGAATTGCCAGCGCATACTGGTCGCTGGCAGGACTGATATATTTGTCAAATTGCTCTGGTGCAGCCGTTATAGGTAGAATGGTTTGCGGATGTTGACCGAAGCGGCGCACAAAATGAGCTAAACCTGCATCGGCAACAATCAGCGTTGCGGATGAAGTGGCTGCCTCCAGTATGTGTTCTTCATAAACGAGAATATTGGCAAGTGTCAGTGAACCATGCACATAGTTGTGAATATGAAGGTGATAGAGAATCTGTGCAAGCTGATAGATATACCCGAACGCATCAGCAATGGACAAAGGCGGAAGCAATAAGTGCCGCCCCTGTAGACTGGTGAGCGAGCCGCTATCTACATAGCGACGAACGGCGTAGAGTTGCCCTGCCACCTCTCCATAATCGAGCGGCGAAGCAAGCTGGGGATGCACTATTGTATTTGCAAGTTGCATTTCGCGCAGAAATTGATAACGTCCGCTGTCAGAAAGAATGCTCCACGGATGAATGAGCTTGAGCATCACGGTATGCCGGTGTTCCACATCTTCAGCTTTATAGCTGTCTCCCGACGTACCACTCCCTACTTTATCGAAAACACGGTAGCGTGCGAAAACTTGGCCTTCTTCTAACAAGGGCATCCTCCATTTTTTCTCTTGTATTCGCATGCTATTGTAGCATATTTTCGATTTGTAGGGACTGATTGATCACGTCCTCTATGTACTATGCTTGTTTTGTGCCTTACCAGATTGATGGGCGTCCAATGGTCCTGGTAATGCACGTTCAGCCTCATCTTCTAAACGCTTCTCATTCCGTCGTAGAAAAATAAAGAACGCAATAAGAATAAGCGCCGCTATTACAATTGCTATGATCCCCACTGGTCCAGTTAGTTGTTGTACCCTGTTCCCCAGAAAGTATCCCCCCAGACCGAAAAGCGTTGCCCATATAATACCACCAAGCGCATTGAAGAATAAGAAGTTGACCCAGCGCATACGGTTTGTGCCTGCAAGAAATGCGGCCCACGTGCGGAGAACGGCGACGAAACGCCCGAAAAAGACTACTTTATCGCCGTGCTTCTGAAAGAGATACTGTCCGAGTTTCAATTTGCGTTCGTCAAGGCGGATGTAGCGACCATAGCGACGCAAGAGGCGGTAGCCCCCTTCTCGTCCAACCCAGAAACCGAGATTGTCACCCAATATAGCTCCTGCCGCGGCTGAAATAATGACAAACACAATAGAGAGATGGTGGTTTGTCCCCGCATAGATGGCAGCAATAAGAAGCATCGTCTCGCCTGGGAAGGGGATGCCAGTGCTTTCAATCGCGACAAAAACAAGTACCGCCAGATACCCATAGCTTTCTAAAAAATGCATGAGAGAAGATGCCGTAAAATTAAACATGAAACCTAACTTTCTTTACTAAGAATATACTTATCTTACAGTAATACTAACCAGAAGGGTATTTGTTACAATCTGTACATATGATACGACGAATGTGTCATGTCGAAAAGATATCATTCATACTTATTAGCTAACATGCCAGGAAGAATACGTGGGCGCGAATAGGAATAAAGGTAAGCTTCTCAGGGTATGAAGCCGTATTGTGACCATCTCTATGTATCACTCGTATGAAAATATGTCTCCCTACGAGACATATTTTCTTTTCAGGCCGATAAAGAAGAGTTCTTCATTTGTGATTGTACTTAACTCCATAGATTGTTGTTAATAAATAGGGTGAACATGTTTAAGAGAATTGCGCTGCTGGACGCTTGTATTGTCCTGGTGATGTGCCTTCTCTTGTATTACGGTACCTCTGGGCAGGTGTTTATATGGTATACGGATGCAGGGAAGTATGAATGTTATTCAGTTGCGTTCTGGCATGGCATAACAGCACTGAAAGCTTTACCTGCGCCAGCACTACAATGTCAGTTTATTACACAGCCGCCTTCCGACGCTATTTTCATCTCTACTGCTGCGCTTGTGCAGGCAATGCAGGCTCATCATTTTCCATCCTGGCTTATCGGATTCGTGGCAGCACAATCGCCAACACAGCCATTTCACTCACTTCCACATGAGTATCCCCTATTGACACTTATTCCTTTTACATTTGGACTGGCTGCATCTGCATACTGGTATCAAGTGGCTTTTGCTATTGCAATGGCGGTCTGTGTAGCGGGAGTCTACTGCATGTTAAGAACATGGAAATCGCGCAATGCTGCGATTGCTTTTGCCGTCTATGCAGTTGTAGGATGTTGGGGAACTGCTGTCGCTCGCTACGATATCATACCCGCTGGCTTCGCGTTGGCAGCATTGCTTTTTGCTGAACGAGGACGATGGCGTTGGGCCTTTGCGATGCTAGCAGTATCAACCATGTTCAAGTTTTACCCGATAGTTTTAGTGCCCGCATTTTTTATTGCACAACAAAAGTCCCGCTACATGTTCTGGCATAAATGGTGGAAGGGGCTTGATGCCTTTGTACTTGTCTGTGCTGCAATAACCATATTTTCTTTGTTGTTGAGTGTCGAAGGTACATTGGGTCCACTTGGCTATTTTGGCAATCGTCCTATACAGGCTGAGTCATCTGCCGCATCTCTTCTCTGGCTAGCAAGTTTTCTGGGCTTTCCAGTGCAATACAACACCACCTATGGTTCGCTCAATATGCTTAGCCCAATTTCAGGTATTGTTTCCCCGCTTATGACGCTACTGCTGTTCGCAGGACTTGCGTATGTGTGCTGGTTGCAATGGCGCGGCAAGATTACGCTTGCCGTTGCGCTACTCTTAATGTTGCTCGTCGTTATCTGCACAGGGAAAGTTTTCAGCCCACAATACCTACTCTGGGTTATCCCGTTTGTCGCTTACATTGGCGAGTGCAACCGACGCTGGTTGCTAAGCTGGGTGAGCATTGGCATACTCACAACGTGGGTGTTTCCCTACATCTACAGCGCAACAAACGTATTTCTCGAAGTGCCTACGATCCCCACCTTTAATCCTGTGGTGTTCACGCGTAACACCTTTCTTGTAACCTTTCTTATTGTCCTTCTGTATCACTACACGACATACAGTAGGAAAGTTGTGGTTTCTTCTGTAGAAGACCCAGCAGAGATACCTGTAAAATTAGGATATCGGGGAAACAGGTAAAAACAGAGCCATCCTATGTTCGTTTCTACTAGTATATCAAGAAAGGTGAAACGCAATGTCGCTCGTTCAAAGCCCACATCCTTCTTCTCATAAACAACTCTCATATTCCTTCGTGAAACGTCCATGGTTACGTTTAGCATTGCTGTGTTTTTTACTCGTTGTTTCTGTCCTACTCTACCTGTTTTTAGGTTCGCTTGCACAACCAAACGATGAATACATCATATTATTTATACTGACATGGCTGATTTGCTTTGTTCCCTATTTGGGGGCGTGTGCGTTTGTCTTGCTAACACCCGCCCCTGTTGGGCGTTGGCGCATTGCCGAAATAGGAATTATTTTGCTTGGTGCATTTCTCTTTCGCGCCCTCTTGTTGCCGCAGGTACCCTTGTTATCGCACGACTCCTGGCGTTATGTATGGGATGCCCGCGTTATTCTACATGGCTATAGTCCTTATGTCTATCCACCAGAGAGTCCCATCCTCAAGCCGCTTCGTGATGCGCTGATCTATGGCAATAGTGGCTATCGTGCAGTACCAACGGTCTATCCTCCTGGCGCAGAAGGTGTCTACGTCCTTAGTTATTTGCTTGCTCCGAGCAATCTTTTTGTGCTTAAAGCCATCTTTCTTGGCTTTGAGATGCTCACATGTATTGGCCTTGCACTGCTGCTACTACAACGTGGACGTGACCCACGCCTCACGATACTCTACGCTTGGTGTCCATTACCGGTTATCGAGTTTGCCATCGAAGGGCATCTTGACGCCTTAACCATCACACTTATCATATTCATATTGCTCTTTGCTACAAAGCGAGATAGGACGATATGGTGGCGCGTGCTACTCGGTGTATTGATCGCGCTAGCGGCCTTGACTAAGATTTATCCAATTCTCTTCCTGCTCGTGGTGACGCGGCGGCGCGATTGGGCGATACCTCTTACCTGTTTCGTAACCATTGCGCTTGCCTATATTCCTTTTATTGTGCTCGGACATGGACACGTATTTGGCTTTCTCTCAACCTATGCTACCGAGCAGCGACAAAATGCAGGAGTGGTGCCCCTCGTCATTCGCTGGATTACCTCTAGTAACTTGCATTTACGAGATCAGATCACTGTACTCGTGCAGTATATTGTTGATGTGCTGTTGATTGGTCCTCTGCTTGTAGTAGTGCTAGTACTTCGTTTGCGTGAACGCATCAGTATGGACGCAGCAACGCTTATCTTAATAGGCGCAATATACAATGTGTCTACACACATTTTTCCCTGGTATATACCAGCACTTCTACTTTTTGTACCACTATTACTCAATCCATTATGGACACCTAAAGGGTTAGATGGAAGAGGTATTGTAATCGTGGCGGTGTGGTATTTTGTTTGTATTGCGCCTATTGGATATTTCTTTCGTAACGCAACAGATTGGACACTGTACTATACGTTTGTCTATAGCATACCTGTGTTTTTACTTGCGGTGGGATTTGGATGTATGATCGGTAAACATAAGTTTGCAAAAGTACATCAGGTGTAGTAGTAGAAAGTGCAACATCTTATCATGAAATCGTTCTCTACATTCATTAAGAACCATCGTCTTTTCGTACTGCTTGCTTGCGGTACTCTTTGCTTTGCTTGGACATCACTATTTTACTTACACTCTACATTTCCTACAGGAGATGAGCCGCATTATTTGGTGATTAGTCAAACGCTCCTCAAATATCACTCCCTTAATGTCTCATTGGACTATCAACATGGCGATTTCCATGCTTTCTATCCGGGACCAATTCGCCCTCATGTTGTTCCGAACATGCGTGGTCAGTTACTACCCGTGCAGAATATTGGTGCCCCTGTTCTCTGGCTGCTTCCATTCTCCTTGCTAGGCCGACTTGGAGCTATGCTTTTTATCTCGCTGGTCTCCGTGCTGATTGTGTACAACATGTACAAACTCATGCTACTTTTAGGCATTAAGGAACGGTATGCTTTTCTCGTTTGTGCAGCGTATATCGTTGCATCGCCACTCTACCTCTATTCGCACCTCACCTTTGTTGAGCCAATTGGAGCATTTCTGTGCATCGCCATAGCAAGGAGGCTTTTTCAGCAGAAGGTTACGGTACGAGAGCTTCTCATCAGTTCTATCCTGTTAGGTATACTGCCCTGGGTACATATACGCTTCGCCCTCTTTGAGATTATCCTGTTCTTTCCTTTACTCTACAAGATATATAAGCAATATAAGTTCAAAAATGTACTTTCTTATGTAGCATACTTGGCTCCAGTGAGCATACTTTTCGCAGCCATTGAAATCTACAACTTCATTGTATGGGGTACCTTTAATCCTGCCGCCAACCAGATCAACGATAAAAGTGTTCCCTTTCAGGTATCACCACTTAAAGGTCTCGTAGGTACCTTTTTTGACCAGCAATATGGTCTGCTTATGACGTTTCCTCTCTTTCTGTTTCTCTTCATTGGCATTATTTTAGCCATGAAAAAGCAGTACCGACAATATAATGTGCTTATGATCGCGCTGTCATTGCCTTACCTGCTTATTGTCAACTCATTTTCGCTCTGGTCTGGGGGTTGGTCGCCGCCTGCACGCTTTATCCTCGTTCTGCTCCCGCTTTACTCTTTTTATATAGCGTTTGCCTTGGAGCAAATGAGAAGTGTCCCTGCATATCTGACCTTTGCAGTTACGGTTGGATACGGTTTTTTCTATAACCTGCGTACCCTTACTGTTTCTTCATTTGGCTTCAATGGAGAGACAGGACGGAACAGTACGTTATTCGATTTGCACCTGTTTAACCGTCCTATAACTGATTACCAGCCATCACTCTACCTGCCTCATCAAGAGGGACTTCTCTCTCTATGGATAGGTGGGACCATACTTGTGTGTGTGGTGCTCTTCTTTTCGCGGAGGCGCAGAACAATGAGGCACTCTATACCATCCACAAATTCATCACGAAAATTAGACTGAGCGTGGCAAGCAAGGTCGGAAATATAATCATTACTGCCTGATGCAGGCGAGGATGTTTTACTCCCAGTAGTGCAAGCGTGATGAAGCAGGGAAAGATTTCCAGAACAAAGCGTTGACTCGACACCAACACATCATGTTGCGCTATGGCTGGTGAGAGACTGGTGAAGAGCAACAAGGTTGCGGCCCAGAGTGTGTAGCTTGTACGCAGTTTACGCCATCCAATTATCGTTAGAACGATAAATGCTACGTATGCGATCAGGTCGAGCAGGATGTGGACCTCGAAGAACGAACCAAATGGCTGAATCCAGAAGAGTTCGACGAGCGATTGCCACAAGCCCTGCCAGGGGAGTGAGAAGTGCCTATCCCAGTGTGATTGCACCGTCGCGAAGGCAAGTGGATCGCCGCTTACATGCCAGCAGTAGATACAGTACAGAAAGGTGCCGAGAGGGATGAGTACCAGTGGTGAAAAGCCGAACAGACTATTCTTTATACTCGAAAACACGTTTTCCCGTGCCAGCCATAACTCATAAAGAACGGGCAAGACTAAAAGAACGCCTGTCGAGCGTGTCAATGCTGCCAGGAAGCCGAGGAGTCCTGCAAGCCACCATTTTTGACGACGAAGAGCTAAAAATGTTCCCGCTGTAAACACAAGGAAAAGCGACTCATTATATGCCGCAAAAAAGAAAAGAGCGGTAGGGAAGATGCAGAGATAAAGGAGGCTGCGTCTACCAACTTGCTCGCCTAATGTCTCAGCCGCGAGTTGATAGAGTATAAAAAGTGACGCCAGTAACGCCGCGTTACTAATAAGTGTTCCAATGAGCAGATATCCATGTCCGCCCAGAAGGTGAGCGAGAATTTTGGTAAGCAGAGGAAATAATGGGAAGAATGCTAGATCAAACTTCGTTTGATAGCCATGCTGGGCAATGTTGATATAGCGTGCGGCATCCCAGTGATCCCAGAGCAAAAAGAATTTTGTCGTATCGACTGGTGTGCTTGAGTACTTGGGCGCAGTGAGTAAGATGTAGCCAACATACGTGACCATCATCAAGATAAGTCTTGTCACAACAAATAATGAGATAATATCACGGACGGGTGTGCGTTTCATATAGCCCTTTCATATGTAAAATAATCTGAATATATTCCTATAATAATCTTCTTATAACGTGAACGTTTTCTATACGCGTCTACGGGTGAGCCAGGATATAACAATAGATCGTCGAGCCACCCATAACTCTGTGTACTACATGGTCACGCCACTCTGGAGGTAGCGTAAAGCCGCGTTGTACCAGGTGCATAGGCCATACGAGGTAGTTATATCGGTCATATGCGTCTCCGCTGTGTACCTCTTTCAAAATAAGTCTGTCAGGTAAATCCTTGTTGTAATCATACCACGAGACAAGTCCACTACCACTATTGAGTGTACCGGGAAGTGCTACTAATCCTACTTGTTCTGTGCCATGTGTCTGTGCTGCTATCCATTGTACTGCCTCACGATAGCCAGGATAGGCCACTTGTAGTGCTGTATTTTCGCCGGGAAAGAACTCACTTGTATAGCCTTCTGCCGCATATATTGTCGTAAGTCCCACAAGGTGAGGACCAATAAGGGCAAGGGCCAGGAGCATTATACCTATGATAGGGTACGTCGCAATATAAAATTGACGTTGCCCTGGTTCCCTTATCGTTTTTTTTCTATGTACACTCATCGTAAGAAAGACAGCGAGTGACCCAGGTTGCCAGCGTAAAAGCGTCGCAAGACCCGTCACTCCTGCCAGCACTACCGGAGTTGCAAGCGGTAGCTCGTAGTGTGTTCCTACCACGATATTGAGCAGACTAAACATGCCTAAAGTAGAGAGAAGCCAGATGCACAAGAAGGATGTAGCTGTTGCCCTTGCTGCGCTGCTATACCCTTGATGGAAACGTACCAGTTGTACAAAGCTGTACAGCACAAAAAAGATGGCTGGTAGCGTCACAAAGGCACTAATCTTTGCGAAAATAATATAGAGCGTCGCCCAATGAGGTGCGTGGAGAGTGTAGTGTCCAGCGAGAAACGCGAGATGCCCATTGTACGAATGTTCCCATTCGTAGCGCAAGCTATGGACAAGAAGGCCAATTGGCTGCGACCAGATTGCAGGGTCGGCAAAGAGAAACGTGCTCGGTGCCAGGACTATCGCCGCTAGCCACCAGAGCCAGGGTATACGAGGACGTTGTTCCAGAGGTACAGAAGGTCGAATACCAAAGAAATAGTAGGCCGTAAAGATAACTATTCCTGGAATAACAAGTACCGCTGTATATTTGCTAGCGGCACCGAGTCCAAGCAGAAGCGCGATCATGAGATACAACCAGGGGCGATAGATTGCATGCCATGTGAGCAGACACGCAACCGTGACCAGAGTTGTCATCGTCATATCGAGGTATGCAAGTGCGCTGAAATAGACGAGCCACGGACTGACCGCGAGACAAAGGGCTGCCGTGAGTGCCACAGCACGTCCAAAGGGTGTACGACCCAGCCAATATACCGTAATGACGAGTAGTGTACCCATGAGAATACTCGGCACACGAACTGCAAGTAATGCAGCGAGCGGTATGCCAAATGCTGTATTCAGCTTGAGCGAGAAGCCAATGAGGAACTTTACCAGCGGAGGATGTTCGTAGTTATAATTCCATTGTTTCGCGCCAATCTGTAGCGAGGTTAAGAGGGCGACATCTTTTTTGCTCGCTAGAATATAGACAACCTCATCGGTTACTACGTCGAGTTTCACTGCAAGCAAGAGGCGTGGTACAAAGGCTACAAGAGCGAGCATGGAGAGTATGCATACTTCGAGTGTAGATGCAAAAAAGCGAGGATGAGAACGCATATATGGTACCGTTTCTTCTGATTGAGGTAGCGGTACTTTATGTGTTACATTCCTAATTTTTGTATCCATGCTTACTCTTATAGATAGATAGCGGTTAGAATCTCGTGCATAGAAACCTGATCTAGTAGGTGTGAAGTGTAGTATAGCATAACGTCTGGTTTATCGTCGATGAAGATAGTACTTCACTTGTTCAGTCAGCCGCATAGTTGTCGGCTTTGGTTGTTCCCTTTTCATATAATAAGTATACCGTCTTGACATATATATGTCAGTCTGTTATGCTCTCTCAAGAGGGTAAGACACTCTAGTTCGCTAGAGAGAGACAGTTTTCCTCATGGTTCTTGGCCGAGCAACGTTCCTTTTTCGCAAGGAGTTCGCTCTGGTGAGAAAGGACAGGTCGCTTGTCATACGGCCTTGATGTGTCGTACTGCGAAGCTGAAGCTTTTGATGCACAATGCCTCAAGAGAGTTGAAGTGGAGTACAGACACAAGCCCCTGCGTTCGACGCATGGGGTTCATGACAATTGTAGACAAGAAAAGACCTGGCACCTATAAAGGTGCCAGGTCTTTTCTTAACCGTATATGATACATTATTCGTAATCAAACACATTCGCTTAATGAAAGATTGCCATTAACGCTGCGAAGTTTCATAAGTGCAACAACTTCGAGTTGACGGACACGCTCTCTGGAGATGCCCAGTTCTTTACCCACTTCGAGCAAGGTACGACTGCGACCATCACCAATGCCATAGCGCAATGTAATAACCGCCCGTTCGCGCGGTGTTAGCATTGCTAGTGCTCTGTGAAGTTCCTCACCAAGCAAGTGCTGCGAAGCGGTCTCAGATGGAGCAGGAGTCGTACTATCTTCCAGAGTATCTGCAAGAGAGTAGCGTGCCTCTTCATCAACGGGGGCATCAAGCGAAACAGGTTGTTCGATGACGCCAAGCAAATCCGCAACCTCATTCACTGTGATATTACATGCCTCAGCTATTTGCTCTGGCAAGGGATCAAGCCCGTTTTCCTGTGAAAGTTGTGCCGCGATGCGTCGTACTTTGCGGAGACGTGTGGCAACATGTTCTGGTAGATGAATCAAGCGCGACTGCTCGCCTGCCGCCCGACTTACCGCTTGGCGTATCCACCATGTCGCGTAGGTTCCGAAGTGGCATCCACGCTGGTAATCGAACTTCTCTGCTGCACGCATCAAGCCCAGATTACCCTCTTGAATAAGATCATTCAATGGAACGCCAGTACTGGTATAGCGACGTGCTATCGCGATAACAAGGCGCAGGTTTGATTCAATAAGTTTGCGCCTGCATAGGTCATCACCTGCTGCTGCTCGCTGTGCAAGGTCGATCTCTTCTGCATGTGTAAGCAGACCCAACCCTCGAATGTCGCGGAGATAGCTTTGGAATGCATCTTCGTTCCCTGTCGCTTGCCGTGCTGCGAGTGTTCGTGTTGTGTGTGAGCGAGGTGGATTTTCTACTGTATCGCCTGGCTCGTCTTCTGCCTCATCTATCATGACCTCGTCCTCTACCAATGCATCAATTGGTAGAAGAGGGTTAGTGTTTCGTTCCAACGTCTCTTTGACTAAATCACTATCAAAGGCGGACGAAATGGCAGAAGAAAACACATCTAAGTTATCTGTATCTGCATTCAATCTCATACTATGAACATCACTGACAGAATTCACCATAGCCATAAATCCACGCTCCCTTCAGGAAACTCACCGACAAAACCAGCTTGTCGGACTCCATATGGCTTCGTGGCAGCACGCATTGACAGAATAATATGTTAGTGCCAATGTGTACTTATCCACTATTTTTTCGTGTTTACACTGTATTTTAAGATATAACTAGGCGTATAGCGTCGGGTACTTACCTTACATTCTCTCAGGTTATAACCTGATATTTTAACGTTTTCGCCTTCCTGTATAACCCGCCTCTATGCAAAAACAGGTGCAGTAAGGCGAATATTATAATCATATGTGGAAAATGCTATCACGTTATTGGAAGGACGCTCGAACTGGGACAAATGAGGTAATGCTAAGATGGCCCTGTTGAATCTGTTTCGTCAAGCGGGTCATGAACACCATGCCCACGATCATACAAAAGTTGTAACGGATCGCCTTCATGAGCCACATAGTTTGGCCGTATTTTCCATTCCATCTTTTCCTCTTCGTCTTCGGTCATCGTGAGTTGAATACGGTCGTTCTCAATTGACTTAATTGCGTTGTATGGAATATAACGATCCCCAAAAGGAAGCAAACCCTTGTGTAGCTTGAAAGAATCTACGTAAGCCTCTTCGACATGCCCAAGGTCTTTCTCATCAGAAGAGTAGACATGCATGTGCTTCTGCACGTTTTGCTGACTCCATGTCGTCATAAATTTCCCTCACTTTCGATAGCAGCCGTAACACATAACTACTTACTCATTTCCACGTCATTTTGTATAGAAAAGTTTCATTGAGGAACTATAGAGATGGAGACAGGGGGCCACAAGACAGACGGGCGACCACAAGGGTTCGCCCGTTGGTAGCCTATATTTACTTGACTACTATACAATGAACATGTATAGTATAAGCACAAAAAGAAAAATCAGACTTGGAACGAGTGGAGTAGAGGGTAACAGTTCGCCAGAGAAGAGAGGCCATTGGGTGCGAGCCTCTTCCGAACAAGCCCCTTGAACGTGGCTCGGAAGTCGAACAACTGAAGCAATTGCGCGGTAAGTTGTTCCGGTATAGCCCGTTATTGCTTGTGTGAGGATATACAACTCTTGTAGAGGTAGCCGCTCATTTGTACAGGCTACAGCACAAATGGTTGGGGAGTTGCGTATCAAATTAAGGTGGTACCACGAGCAACACAGGCAGCACTGCCCTCGTCCTTATGAGGTGGCAGTGTTTTTTAATATGCAGAAAGGTACTACTCATATGTTGCCCAACCGTTATAATCCTCGCGAGATCGAGCCTGAACTGGCTCATTTCTGGTCCGAGTCCGGCATCTATACGTTCGATGCATCCGGCTCTGGCCCTCTCTTCACGATTGATACGCCGCCCGCCACCGTTTCTGGTGAGCTACATATCGGTCATTGCTACTCCTATACACAGACAGACGTTATCGCACGCTATCAGCGCATGTGTGGCAAGCGTGTTCTCTACCCGATGGGGTTTGACGATAACGGCCTGCCAACGGAACGTTTCGTTGAAAAGACCCTCCAGCATAAAGCCACCGAGATGGATACACAGGAATTTATCGACCATTGTCTTGAACTAACCCGATGGACAGAGGATCGCTTCGAGTCTCTCTGGCGTAGACTTGGGCTGAGTGTCGATTGGCACTATCGCTATGCCACGCTCTCGTCCGCCGCACAACGTGTCTCGCAGGAGTCATTCATTCAACTCTATCGAGCAGAACGTGTCTATACACAGCCCGCACCGACATTGTGGTGTCCAGAATGTCAAACGGCGATTGCACAGGCAGAGGTTGATGATATCACATTGCCGACGCAATTCTCGACCCTCGCTTTTCAGACACAGAATGGCGGTACCTTGCCTATCGCCACAACACGTCCAGAGCTATTACCAGCCTGTGTCGCCATTTTCGTGCATCCACAGGATGCACGCTATGCACATCTCATTGGCTCAACTGCAACCATCGAGAGTGAGGCGTTCTCACAGCAAGCCCGCATCGAGGTTCCTGTTCTTGCCGACGATGTAGCCGACCCGACAAAGGGCACTGGTGCCGTCATGTGCTGCACCTTTGGTGACTCCACCGATGTTCGTTGGTGGCGCACACATCAATTACCTCTATATGCAGTGATTGGACGAAATGGGCGCATGACCGCTCTTGCTGGCCCTTTTGCTGACCTGTCTATTCCCTCTGCCAGAAAACGCATGTTGCAGCACCTTGCCGAGACAGGGAAAATACTCTCTCAAGAGACGATAGAACACAACGTTGGCATTCATGAGCGCTGTGGCACGCCCGTTGAATACTTGCATACGCGCCAATGGTTCATTCGTGTTCTCGATCAGAAGGAACGTTTTATCGAGGCCGGACGCCAGATCACATGGCAACCCGACTTTATGCGTACACGCTACGAACATTGGGTCGAGCATTTGCAATGGGATTGGTGTATCTCGCGCCAACGCTTCCTCGGCGTTCCGTTCCCGGCGTGGACATGTAAGGCTTGCGGTGAACTGCTACTAGCAACACTCGATCAACTACCAATTGACCCAAGACGAACACAGCCAGCGCAGCCATGTACATGCGGTGCAACCGAGTTCGAGCCTGAAATGGATGTTATGGATACATGGGCTACATCTTCCTGTACACCCTTGTTGATCAGTCGCTGGCCCGACGATAAGGCATGGTTCGCGGAGCATTTTCCCATGAATCTGCGTCCACAGGCGCATGATATCATTCGTACCTGGGCGTTTTATAGCATCGTCAAGTCGCTCTATCATACGAACGAAGTTCCGTGGCAAACCATAATGGTTTCAGGGCATGCACTATCAGCCGCGCGGAACAAGCTTTCCAAATCGAAGGGACAGCAAGCGGTGAGTCCTATGGCGATTATCGAGCAAGAATCAGCCGATGCTCTACGCTACTGGGCGACCTCTGTCAAAACAGGCGGCGATACTCCCTTCAATCCTGACACTATTGCGAATGGGCGTCGCCTTGTCACCAAGCTATGGAACGCAAGCCGTTTCGCCGAGGCTCGCCTTGCAGATTTTTCTGGTAAAAGTGAGCAGCCAGAAACGTTGCTGCCTGTTGATCGCTGGTTGCTGTCTCGCCTTGCCCATGTCGTTGCGTTTGCCACAAACGAGCTAGAGAACGGAGAATATGCCTCCGCTCGTGCTGAGGTTGAACGCTTCTTCTGGTCCGACCTGTGCGATAACTATCTGGAACTGGCAAAGGCACGTTTGTATCGTGAAGCAGGACCCGAACACGAAGCCGCACAATGGACACTCTACCAAGCGTTGCTGACAACGCTCCTACTGCTAGCTCCTTACTTACCTTACGTCACAGAGAAGCTCTATCAAGCATTATTCCGTGCAAAAGAAGGCGTCATTTCGCTACACCGGATGACGTGGCCCGTCGTACACGCACGATGGCACGACGAAAACGCCGAAGAGACAGGCACGCATATCCTTGAACTCTTGCGGCAGGTTCGTCGCTACAAAGCCGAGCAAGGTCTGTCGGTCGGCGCAGAAATGGAGACGCTGAATATCGACATGCAACCGTACAATGTTCGACAACGCACCGATATAGAGGCATCACTGGTAGACTTGAAAAGTGCAACAAGAGCGAGGGATATTGTCTTTCTGTAGGGCGCGATAAATCGGTCCCTTGCGGCGATTGACCACACTAAAGGACGCGATAAATCGGTCCCTACCAAACAGCTAGAACTGCAAGTGTCAGCCCGTAGAGGAAAAACATCATACCGAAACCTAAATCCATGACGAGTGTTGTCGTTTCAGGTACCTCTGGCAGCATTAAGAACACGACACACCCTACCGCTGTGGCAATGACCCAGCCAACTGTGCGTTGCCAGCGTTGCAGGTGTGGCAACGGTTTTTGTACAAACAGGAGTATCGTTATGAAAACCGTACCGCCAATAAATAGGGTCAACCCTAGAAACAAAGCAAAGCCAGAGCCAGTAAGACCATAAATGCTGCCATAAAGACCAAATGCCGCTATCAACAGTCCAATGCATGCGAGAAATTCTCTTACACATCTTGTGACGATCATTGCTGATGTCAAGCGACTTTCTATGGCGGTTTGCTGTTGCTCTGAAACTACTTGAGGTATGACAGGTGCGTCTTCGGGAGCGGTTGGGTTATAAATGGCGAGGGCTGGTAAAAACATGCCACAATGTTCACAATATGCTTGCGTGCCGATTTGCTCGAAGCCGCAACGAGTACACGCAGCCATATGGTCGCTTCCCTTAAAAAGAAACCTTTGTATACGCATAGGGTCATACCTTTACCTGGAAACAAGAAATAAAACTTTACGTCCGCATTATGCCACAAACCTTTTTTGCTGTCGATAGGGTAAACACTGAAATGTACAAATTTGTGAAGATGCTCTCTATTTTCTTGCCGCTATTTGGTATCATGCAACGGAGCATTGTCCTTACTCCCTCTTCTCTTGACATCATATGCTATGATTATTTTTTTCTGCTATTGTGTGTGGCAGTGACGTCCTGGCGGTTGGCGTGTACAAGGCGGCCAGAGACCTGCACTACACAATCCCAAAGAATCTGTCGGTCGTCGGCTTCGATGATAGCATCATCGCTTGCCAGCTCGACCCAAAATTGACCACCGTGGCGATTCCCACCACCGCCATTGGAGAGCAAGCGTTCCTGCTGCTGCTCGCTGGATTGGAAAGGGGGCATGTGCCTCCTCAGACCGTCGTTCCGCTCGAACTGGTGATCCGAGCATCCACCACAGGAGTATAGAATATGCAGTATCATCTTTTGATAGATGCAGATGACACCCTTTGGGAGAACAATATCTATTTTGAGCAAGCTATTCACGCCTTTATTACGTTCCTCAACCACTCTCGACTCTCTCGGGAGGAGGTACGAGCGGTGCTTGATGAAGTGGAACGTCTGATGGGCTATGGATCGGCTAATTTCACGAAGAGCCTGGTCGAAACCTATCGTCGTCTTGCGGAAAAAGACCTGCAGGAGGAGGATGTCGAGCAGATTCGTCGGTTCGGAGAACAGATTCGCTCTCAGCCCTTGCAGTTGCTTGATGGCGTCAAAGAGACGCTCGACTATTTGTTGCCTCGACATGACCTCGTTCTGCTGACGAAGGGAGACCTCGAAGAACAGAAGCTCAAGGTCGAGCGGTCGGGCATCGAGCAGTGCTTCAGGCAGGTGGTTATTGTTCAAGAAAAAGATGTTGCAACCTATCATCGCGTCGTCAAGGAACTGCAAATTGATCCGAAACATACATGGATGGTTGGCAATTCTCCCCGCTCCGATATTAATCCGGCACTGGCAGCTAGACTCAATGCTGTCTATATTCCTCACCCTCACACCTGGCGGTTAGAACATGAGGAAGTTCAGAACACCGGAGAAGGACAGTTGTTGCTGTTGTCTGCTTTCGCGGAACTACGTGCCTATTTTTAATAAAAAGAGAGGAGTATGTATGGCTGATCTGACCACACATCCCACCTTGCCAGAACTGCAACGGTACATGAATGATATCTGCAAAGAGCGAGGCTGGACCAAAGATAGTTATGCGGAAAAGTTCTTGCTGTTTACCGAGGAGGTCGGAGAGTTAGCGAAGGAGATTCGCAAAACACAAGGACTCTACCAGGAAAAGGCTAAGCAAGGGCATCTTTCGCTTGAAGAAGAGTTTGCTGACGTGTTCAGCTATCTGTTGGATTTAGCCAACTATTTCCAGGTCGATCTGGAACAGGCATTTCGTGCGAAAGAACAGATCAATCAGTCTAGAACATGGGAATAAAGGAGCCGCCTATAAGAAGCTCATGCGATAAATCGTACCTGGACGCCATAAATGTGGTCCCTACGAAAGATGACTCTGCAATGGTTGGTAGAGTCGCAAGTGATGTTACTCGAAAAGCGTTAACTCTGTCACCAGTGGGCTAAGCTCCTTCACCGTGCCATCGTGATGAAAGAGAAAGGGATTGACTATGCCGTCTTCGTCAGTTGGTGTGAGGCCAGCTTCCTCGATAAAACGCGAAGCCACAGCATCACCGCCGCGATATTGCAGGATAGACGAGAGAAAGAGGTGTTTTCTCGCCCGCGTGAATGCAACATAGGCAAGGCGCCGTTCTTCCGCTATCCCCGACTGCACAACGGGACCATCTTCCGCCAGCGTATAGGAGCGTCTATGTGGAAAGATGCCCTCTGTGAGGCCCATCACAAACACTACTGGACTCTCTAGCCCCTTCGCTTTATGAATCGTCATCAGGTTGACGCAATCGCGCTTATTCTTACTGCTCGCCTCCGCCTGCTCTTTGAGGCGAGCCAGTGCAGTGAGAAAATGACGGATGGTGTGGTGACGTTTTGCGATCTGTACAAGCTCCTCCAATTCCTCGTAACGGCCTTCTAATCGCGCTTCATCCTTTGGTGTGGTTGACTCGGCCTCTTCCTCACTCTCGCCATGTTTGCCATCACAGTGACGCAGGTGCATATCGTAGGCGTATTGTCGCAGCAACGTAATCGCCTGTACCGGATTGTTGTTACATTGCTTATAGATACGGTGAATGAGTGCAACAAAATCTTTGATACCAAGCTGATACTCTGCCCCTATCGTATAACTATGTTCCTCGCAATATTGCAGCAGTGGTCGGCCACCTGCATGCGCCATGAGCGTACCAAAGAACGTCGGTGGAAAGCGATGTGAAGTCTTCGTTGTACGTGTGAAATAGTCACGCGAGGGAATATTCGCGACGGCACGAAACGCCATATTTTGTTCGCCACAATGAATCGGCGTGAACACATCGTCCCACTTTTGCGGTGTAGGACCTGTACGCGCAGCCAGATATTCCTGTTGCACACGCACTCCGTCGATTAACGCGAGATACGCAAGTATGTCACGTGTGGTCTTACGTTTGAAGAACGAGGAGCCGCCGACGGTACGATAAGGGATACCGTTACGCGCTAGCGCGATCTCCGCCGAGGCCAGGTGATGGTTCGTGCGCGACAAAATAAAAATATCCTGAAACGAGAGGTCTTCGTGCCGTTCACGCCACGCTTTGACCAACGTCCCTATGCGTGTCGCGATACCGTCGGCCTCGCGCTCCTGATCTTCGTAAGCTGTGACGGTGACAGGACTCCCATCGGCTTGTGTGGCGCGCAATATCTTCTCAAACCCTGGCGTTGTCTCGTTATGCCCAATTAGCTTATTCGCCGCTTCAAGTATCTGTGGCGTCGAACGATAGTTGTGTTCGATGCGGTAAATAACTCCTTTAGGGTACATTTCCCGAAACGAGAGAATAGACGCCTCTGGACTTGCACCACGAAACTGATAAATAGCCTGATCCGGGTCGCCCACCACCACAACATTATTCTTGGGAGCCGCGAGGTATTGAATCATCTTATACTGCGATGGGTTGGTATCCTGCGTCTCATCGACCTGTAGATAGAGGTACTTCCCCTGCCATGTCTTGCGGAACTTAGGGCTACTCTCAAGCAGCGACAGAGGCACATAGATAAGGTCGGATAGGTCGTAGAGTTTGTCTTTATGCTTCGTCTGCTCGTAACGCATAAAGAAATCCTGATAGCGTTCGGCAAGGTCTATTTCTACGCACAGGTGCGAACGGAAGAAATCTGCCGACTGTTCAGGCTTGACCATACCTTCTTTCGCCCTATCAACCGCGCTCAGCACGTCGGCAATCTCGACCTCCCAGTTCATGCCACGTGAGCGATCACTGCGCCACGGACGGAGAATATCTTCCGCTAACCATTGACGTGGCTCACCGCTCACCAGTCGCTGATTCAGTTCCTGTGGCGTCCATTCCAGCTTCTCACGCAGCATATGATGTCCCAGCCCGTGAAAGGTTACAACGCGTAGCCCCTTCACATCCTTTGCCGCGTAACCGCGAACCTTGAGAGCCTTCAATGCGCGTTTCTCCATCTCATCGGCGGCGGCTCGCGTAAACGTGACGCACAGAATAGCTTCGGGGTCAACCTTCTCGTCCGCGATCAGGCGTACCAGTCGCTGTACAAGAATAGTTGTTTTGCCTGTTCCAGCCGCAGCTACAAACGCCGCCGGACCGTTCATATGTGCAATGGCGGCAATCTGTTGTGGGTTAGCGGTAAGTTGAACGAGTTGAGGAGATGTACGAGTTGTTGCTTTAGGTCGCGATCCCTGAGAGGCCATACTACACAATCTTCTTCCTAAGTTCCTATGCATTCATGTGTTCCGAAGCACACTATAGCATGCCGCGCCCGAGCCTTGCAACCCTCGTAGGACTCCTGTTCAACATTTACTCCGCGTGCGAAACGTGAACCGTGCGCTGTCTCGGTCCATCTAGCTCGACCAGCACAACCCTCTGCCACACCCCCAGTAGCAACCTCCCATTCGCATACGGCACCGTCACCGAAGGCCCAATAATCGACGACAGCAAGTGATCGGGTGCATGTTCTGGATCATGCGGGTGCCGATACTTCATATGCGGCAACATCCCCCTCAGTGCATCAATAAAATCGCGGTCCGTCCCCGGATCAAGGTCCGCCGTCGTAATCGCGCTCGTCGTATGCGCCACAAAGATGGTGCAAAGCCCATTCTCCGTATGTGATTCACGTAAATATGATTCTACTTTGTCGGTGATGTCGATGATTTGATCTTTTTGTTGTGTTGAAATTTTGAGTGTTTTCATGGGTGATGGCTCCTTATTGACCTGAGTACAGCGTGTTCGCTTTATTCCTACAGTAGCTGACGAATTCCAGCGTCTTTTTGAAATCGTTTAGATCAGCACGCTGGCGACTAGAGATCGCCGCATCATCGCGTCCTTTCCACGCTCGATCAATAAGTCCCTTCCAGGAAGGGTCGAGGTTCACCTTTGCCCACTCAGCTCCTGCCAGTTTGGAGCCAGGGAAGCCTCTGAGGAGGTCATGTAACATTCGGCAGTAGTTCAAGACGATGAACCCCTGATAAAACCGATTATTGAAATGTTCAGGATTGCTCAGAATCTCTTGCCCCCAGCCATGAATGGTCGCTATGATTTTCTCACGTAACATCTTAACAGGAATCGGATCGACCAACAGTGCTGGAGAAGGCCCTGACAGAATAATTCCATGCTCACGAACCACCCATCGAACGAGTACGGTATTGTCGTGGTCAGATTGGAGAAGTGAGCGGTTTCCATGATCGAGATACCAGAGTTGCTCACCAGTATGAGCAGAGTCTCGCAAGACTTCTCTGGGAAAGTAAGACCCTTCCAGATGCTTCGCCCACGGAATATCGCGGCAATAGATACGTTCATGGACTCCCTGTAAACCAAGAACTTCCTCATCAGAAAGTTCTTCTTCTGTGACCATGATGAAGTCAACATCGCTGTGAAGATCGAAATCACCCACCGCAAATGAACCTTGGAGGTAAGCACCAATGAAGTTGGTACTCAAGACTGCCTGCACACTCCCTATTAAATCCTGTAAAACACTATTGAGTTCTGGATAGGGTGTTGGAACTGTTTTGCTCATATTTTTCCTGTCTTTCGCCTTCAGCTACCATTACTACACATCTGGGGAGAGGGAATACACTGCGAAACGCAATGGTCCTTCTTGTGCGGAAGTTCTACCTGCTCAGTATAAGAGATTGTTATGTCGTGGTCAAGCCAGGAGAAAAAGGGCAGCCCACCTTGATCTGAGACACCTCTCATACAACTAGTAGAGAGGCGCATCTCCCTCTATTGTGCTTAAAGAAGGTTGCACCACTTTGTAGTGATCCCTGTCAAGCCTCATTAGGTACCAGTATCTTATCGAGAACTCAACCATCACCACAGGTCTTGACTACACACGCACTTATAGTATCATAGACCCACTATTCATGTCATTGGGAAATATACCCTCTATCACCAAATCATTATCTTTCAATTTACATGTAGGAGTTGTGTGTTGAGCAAAATGAACATTCATGGGTCGGAATACCCGATCAAGAAAATATTTAGTGACGACTTTGTATTTACCATTCCACTCTATCAACGGGCGTATTCGTGGACGACGGAGCAATCCGAGGAACTCTATCAAGATTTACTCACCGCTATGGGGAGTGGGGATAAACCTGCTGCAACCGATGATCTATCACCTTATTTCTTAGGCAGTGTTGTTCTTATCAAGGGTGAGGAGCCAGATGCTCAGGTGATCGACGGACAACAACGCTTGACAACGCTCACCATGCTGCTCTCAGCTATACGTAGCCTCATTAGCTCTGGTTACGCCGACAGCTTGACCACTTTTTTATCTGAGAAAGGCAATATCATCACGGGCACTCCTGAACGCTATCGTTTGCGTCTACGTGAACGTGACGCGAAGTTTTTTCAACAATACATTCAGGAAAAAGGTGGTATCGAGGCTCTACAAGATTTGCAGGATTCGCAGTTGCCGGAAAGCCAGCGCAACATTCGCCTGAACACGCTGGGCTTCATACGTGAACTGAAAAAGCTCACAGATGCCCAGTTGACCGCCCTCACACAATTTATCATCAATCGCTGCTTTCTCATCGTTGTCGCCGTTTCCAGTCCCGATCTCGACGCCGTGTATCGTATCTTCGCGGTGCTGAATAGTCGCGGCATGAACCTGTCCTATCCCGATATTTTGAAGGCCGACCTCATCAGTATGATAGCAGCTAGCAAGCAAGACGAGTACGCGACAAAATGGGAAGAGATGGAGACCATGCTTGGCAGTGAGGAATTTGAAAATCTTTTCTACAATCTGCGAGCCATCTTCTCCAAAAGGCGTCAAAGCAAGGGCATGATCGAAGAGTTCAATCAGTACGTCAGGCCGCGCTTTACCAAGCCAGAAGATTTTATCGACAACATTCTGTTCCCCTATTCGCATGCCTTGAACAACATCATCAAGACCAACTATCAGCAGGGTTCGCCATCGAAGGCTAAAGAGATCAACACGATGTTCCGCTGGTTGAACTATCTCGACCATGCCCAGTGGGTACCGCCCGCGCTCTATTATTTCGTCAAAAATCATCGCAAGCAACCCGACAACGTAATCCGTTTTCTGAACGATCTTGAACGTCTCGTCATCAGCTTTATGGTGTGTCGTGTCCCACCCTACAAACGTATCGAACGCTATTGTGAGATACTGCACGCTATTGATGAAGAGGTAGACCTTTTTAACCCTGAGTCGCCTTTGCAACTGAAGACGCGAGAGCGCAATGATTTTCTCAAGATGCTCGATGGTGATATCTATCTACTCCACTATCCCTGCCGCTACGTTTTGCTACGCCTGGACACAAAGCTATCGGAGAAAGTCGCCTCCTACGATCATCAGACTGTGACCATAGAGCATGTCTTGCCACAGCGCCCCGCCCTCGATAGCGAGTGGGCGAAGGCATTTCCGTCTGCCATACGCCAAAAGTATGTGAACCGTTTGGGTAATCTTGTTCTGCTCTCTCAGGGGAAAAATATGAAGGCCGAAAACTTCGATTTCGAGGACAAAAAACACAAATATTTTCTCTCAAAGGATGGCATTTCGCCATTTGCCCTGACAACGCAGGTGCTAAGTGTTCGTGAATGGACCCCTATTACCGTAGATCAACGTCAAAATCAATTGCTCACTGCGCTAAAGCAGTTGTGGCGATTATAAAGTATGACAACCATAGAACATAGAAATGTTTCAACGTGATATAATTCTGATATTCCAGCGTGTCCTGTTGTACGACCACAACGATGTATCGAAGTCAGGGAGCAGACGCTATGACAACCTCAGAAAATCCCGCGAATGCAATACCAGCAACTACGCCACCACCACACTTTCTCGATGCACATGCTCTTGTACATCCCAACAAAACTGCGCTTATCTGTGGCGAGCGTTCGCTGACCTATGCCGAGTTCAACACTCGCGCTCGTCGTGTTGCCAACGCTTTGAGTAAGCTAGGTGTGCAGGCTGGCGACCGCGTTGCAGTGATGGCCTATAACTCTATTGAGTTGCTTGAAATTACCAGTGGACTATCCAAGCTCTCTGCCATTGCTGTGTTGCTCAACTATCGTTTGCGCGAACATGAAGTCTCTTACATTCTCAATGATTGTCAGGCAAAGGTTATGCTAGCAGGGGCAGATCTGATCGAAGTAGTCGAACAGGCACGCGCCGAGGTGACGGGCGATGTGACATATATCGCTATCAGCGACAACATGGCTCCGGTTGGCTGGCAACACTACGAAGCACTGCTTGCCAATGCCAGCGAAGAAGCACTACCAGCCAGCGAGAGTGGGCTTGGCTCGACCATGAGCTATACATCTGGCACAACGGGTAAACCTAAAGGCGCGTATCGTCCACAAGGTGTTCCGGCTGCTGATGTACTCGGAATTTTACAGGCATTTGAGTTGTCACCAGCGGACATTCACTTGCTGGCAGGTCCCTACTACCATAGTGCCCCCAGCTTTTTTGTCGCCGCCCATCTTTTATTGGGTGCCACGATTGTCATTCAACCCAAATACGACGCGGTAGAAGCTCTGCGCCTGATCGACCGTC
>JAABVA010000835.1_pt1 | contig 35636 bp, 34 predicted proteins | sample 5560331 | NCBI WGS metagenome assembly JAABVA01 (sample SAMN12812661, study PRJNA571458) | rock metagenome | isolation source: Antarctica rocks | place: Antarctica: Victoria Land, Mt New Zealand sud | collected 2016-01-07 | reverse complement strand
GGAACGCGTAGTAGGCGATCAACGCCGCCAGGTAACCGCCTTGATCATCGATGTACTTGTACAACACACCCAACGGAAACCCCGCAGCAGGGTTGCGCCGCTGCCCGGCATCCAACCGCTCCGTCACACCCACAACGGCCCTCTCCTCAAACTCGACTCCCCTGACCCCAGTCCACCCACCACAGCCTGCACCACCCGGTGAAAAACACAGTTGCTCCGCGAGAACACATCCTCTCCCCAGCAACTCCGCATCTGCGCTCCAACGAGGAAGAGCGCACACCGCGGCAGTAAGCGTTGCCGGATCGATGACTCCGACCGGAGTCATCAACGATATCCGCGGCACCGGGGTATCCCGTGGATGGCGGGCCGACGCACGCCGCAGGACGACCACGACGGGCTGGGCGAGCGATGACCTAAGTGGTCGCTCGCTGCGCCATCGGCGAGTAGCTCCGCCGCCCTGTGGAAGGATCGGGCGCAGGATGCCGTCCGGCACTGCTCTCAGCTACGGCTTATCACGGTTCTCCTGTCACACGATGATCCCGTTTCCGGAACGATCGCCTTCCTCTACTGGACAGCTCGCTCCACGGTCGCCGAGTTCGGTGCGTTGTTCACCGTCTCCCGCTCAACCGTCTACCACGCCATCCAGCGTGCCGACCGCACCGCAGACGCCGATGCCGATGCCGATGCCGCGCAGGTGAGCCAGCCCCGGGGATGCAGCCAACATTGACCACGGTCGCCGAGACAGCTGGTTCATTCAATCTCTGCTGCTGATTTTGGTCAATCTTCACTGCACGCCGACAGCAGGCACACGCCACCTTGGCGTTGGCCGCTACCAACATGGCAGGGACCCTCCCTCATTCACCGCAACCTTGAGCGCCTCCACCATCGGCGGCGTGCGTGGTCGCGTGGGCCCAAGAGCGAGGGCACTGGGTCGAACACGGGAGACACCGTTCCGGCCGGACACATCTCCGACATGAACAGAATCGAAGACGAGATGGCCACCGCCCAGGCTTGCAGTCAGCGGGATCGCGCTGAGGCGGAGAGGCGGTACGCGGAGGCGAAGGAGTGCCTCGCCCTCGAGCGTGATGCCCGCGAGGGCGAGATGGGTCTGAAGACGTGCATGCGCGATTTGGCCGAGGCTCAGGTCCACGCTACTTTGGCGCTGGCTGCTGCAACCATGGCACTCGGTCCGCACCGGTGAGCGCCTTCACCATCGGTGTCCGCGGCTGCCAGCACCTCGGCTACGACGCCGCCGGCTATCGGCGCTCCCGCACCACCGGGTGGGGGATGCGGGTCACCGACGGCCACATCGCCCACGCACTGGGTGCCCAGTCCATGCTGGATGCCGAGGTGGACGTCGTCGTCGACGGGGGCGACCTGTTCCACTGGGCCCGGCCGATGGCCCGCGACATCGACGCCGCGCTGCGCACCGATGACCTGCTGGCCGCTGCGGGCATCCCCCGTTTCGGAAACACCGGCAACCACGACGCCAGCATCGGCCTGGACCTGGCGGCCTCAGCGGTCATGCACCGCCCCGAGCTCGGCTTCCGGGCGGTGTACCCCACCAGGAACCGCGCCGGGCAGGGGGTGGGCCCGCACCCCGGCTTCTACGAGATTCACCACCCGGCCGAGGGGGTCGCGTTGCACATCGTCAGCCACTACGGGTTGGACCCGGCACTGTCCGACCAGGGCATCGTCATCGACCCCCGTCCTGTGCCCGGCATGGTCAACCTGCTCATCGCGCACGGCATCACCGTGTTGGAGGAGAAGTTGTACCGGGTGGTGGACGCGCACGGTGAGCCGCGCACCATCCCGGTGGACTGGTTCAACCGGGGCTTCGACGCCCACCCGATTTCCGATTTCCACACCATGGGCGGGGTCACCGGCCGCGAGTCCGGTTCCGGGTGGGTCGCCTACACCGGGTCGGCGGTGCGCCGCGGGTTCTCCGACGAAGCCTGCTCGCGGGGCTGGCTGAAAATCATCGTGGATCCCTCGGGTGTGACGTATGAGCCGCAGGTGTGTTGGCAGCGCCCGCAGTTCGACCTGCCCGTCATCGACGCCAGCTCCCGTTCGGTTGATGACATCGCCTCGATCATCGAAGCGAACCTGGCCGGGGTGGCGTTGGTGGACGACGAGACCGCACAGCTGACCGGTGATGGTGGGGCGATCGTGCGCCAGCGGATCCGCAACGCCACCCCGGCGCAGCGGGCGGGGGTGCGTTCGATGGACTCCCGTTTCCGCAACCTGGCATCGGAGGCGATCTGGTGGGGGCTGCATTTCCCACTCGTCCCCTCTGCTGCCCCCGTCCCGACCCGACCCGGTTCGACCGCCCCCGGTTTGGGGGTTCGGCGGACGAACTTTGCGGGCGAGCTGAAACAGCGCGGTGACCGGTTGGCTGCGGCGCTGAACCTGCCGATCCAGATGCGGGCGGTGGCGTTGGCGGGGGCTACCACGATCACCGAATCCATCGTGGTCGAGGACACCACCGCGGAACGGGAATCGAGTTGATCGCGGGTGGGCCTCACACATCACCGGCAGGCGTTTGACCCGAACGCACCGACCAGCAGGAGGAGCCATGCAGGTCCCCGATAAGGCAACCAGAGCGGACACCGATCCCGGATCGCGGGCGGTGACGGTGAACGCGGACGACCTGCGGGCGGTGCTGGACGAGTTCGTCCCCGATGATCCACGGCTCGGTTCCGGGGCTGGCGACCGCCTCCACGCCGCCCTGGGCCGGCCCCACCGACACCGAGGAGCAGCTGTTGGCGAGCACCGTCCGAGGACGTGACGTTCGAGCGTCAGCACCTGCGCGCACTCACCGACTGGGTCGACCAGCAGCCCGTGCCGCACGGGTTGCCCGCCGACGTCGCGTCGGCGCTGCAGGCGGGGTGCGACACGGTCGATGGGGTGCGCCGGGTGTCAGGCCAGGACTGACCTAGTGGATGCCGGGGCTGGGATTGGGGGTTGCCGTCGTTGTCGTTGTCGTTGTCGTTGTCGGTGCGGCGCGGCGCTGGGCGGTACGGGGGCGGGGCTCGCCGCTGAAAGCAGACTGGCAGCGGTGGTGGCGGATGCGTCGGTGGCCAGACTGAGCACCCCGCCGGCGAACAGCGCCGCGACGGCCACCGCGAGCACGCTCCGCGCGGCCAACCCGCCCCGAGCGCGGGTTGGCGCTGTGCTGCCGGGCCGGTGGTGGGGCTGCTCGGTCAGGGCGTCGGTGGCAGCGTGCATGGCTTGATCGCGCCACCGGTGGTAGGTGGCCGGGGAAATGTGGTGCTCGCGGCAGATGCCGTCGACGGATCGACCGGTGCTCAAGGGGCGCAGGACCACCGCCAGCTTGCCCCGGGCACTGATGGCCCGGTCGGTGCCTGGTGTGCCCAGCGAGAGGGCGGGAACGGGCGCGGGTTCCTCCCGAACCAGGCGCCCACCCCGGAAGCTCGCGGCGGCCACCACCATCGCCGCCGCGACCAGGGTGATGTCCTTGAGGACGTACTGGCCCTCCAAGGTGGGGGCGCTGTAGGGGCCGGCGAACAGCCGCCCGGGCAGCAGCACGATCGGGGACAGAATCCCGAGGAGTTCGACGACCAGCAGGTAGAACGCGACCCGCAGGCCGCGTCCGACCATCAACAGCAGCCCGATGGCGCATTCCAGGGTGGCGGTCAGGACGAGAGCCACGTTCCCGGGGATCAGCCCGAACAGCAGGATGTGCGTCGTGGTCTCGGCGAGGTTCTGGGCTGGGCTGACCCCGGGGAAGTACTTCAGGACGCCGAAGGCGAAGAACACCACACCGATACTGAGCCGCAGCGCCACGACGCTGTGGCGTACCAGGACCGCGTGCACCCGGTTCTCCGCACCGAGAAACCTCTCTCGTAAAGATCGCATGCTTGGGTGTTCGCTGCCCGCGTGCTGGGCGGTTTCCAGTGACTACCCGGCACGCGGGCAGATTCCAGCAAATGTCGCAACGGGATGGGTGCCGTACCAGCTAGCGGGTACTACGCGGACTCGCCGCACACATGAAGGCCATGACAACCCCGAATCGCGCCCCTGTCGGTACCCCTACCGGAGGGCAGTTCGCCCCCAACCAACACCCAGAGTCGCCCGTGGCGATCCAGAATCCGCCGACCTCCGTTCCCGGTACCGCCGGGAACTTGCGGGCCCTGCTCGCCGAGGACGAGGCGATGATGGAGGTCAACGAGGACGGCACGTTGTCCGCCCGGACCGATCTGCCCCCACCGCAACTACTCGACGCCGACCAGTTGCGTCCCGAGGACGAGGACTGCTGGGAACTGATCGGTTCGTACTCGGGCGGCTCCGATTACCACGGGGCGATGCACTACGACGGCCAAGCGCTGCAAGGTGCGTTGGCGGCAGAAATCCTCGACTGTCGCGGGTACACGTTCGCCCGAATCTGCAACCCGGTCAACGATGAAGCGGAAGACCAAGTGAACTACGAAGACCACCGTTCCCTGGGGGCGCGACCGCCGGAGCCGGGCGAGTGGGCCATCGCCTGCTTGAAAGAATGAGCGAGGGGAAACCCGGTTCGCCGCACACACCCCGGCCATGACACCCCCGCATCGCGCTCCCGCCGGCACCCCCACTCAGGGCGAGGGCGGCTTCGCCGATCCTCGCGTTGGGCGCACACCGGTTCCGAATGGCCGGTGCCTGCGATGAGCGCCCCCAGCAGGGCACCCGCCGGTACCCCCACCGGCGGCCAGTTCGCCCCCGACCAGCACGCCGAGACCGAGGTCAGTGTCGGGGCCGCAGCGCCGCTGAGTGTCGACGAGCAACGCATTGCGGAGCAGGCCAACGACGTCATCGCCCAGCAGGACCGGATCAATGAGCTTTACGGCGAGATTTTCGTTGCCCGAGAGAAACTCGCCGAGGACTCCGTCCGACTCATGTCCGCGCAGGTGCGCTTGCGCCACCCGGACGCCGACACCATCGGCTTCACTTACGACGACGAGGACAGCACGATCGAGTTCGAAGGCGCCTACGACGTTGGCGGCGAGGTGCTCGTGGACAGATACGACGACCAGGCCGGGGCGCTCATCCCCGGCGCTTCCCGGCATCTCGACCTCGAGGAGCTGGGCCGCAATGTCCAGCCGGTTCCGAGTAATGACGGTGCCTATGAGGATTTCAGCATCACCATCGACGGCGCGCCCGGCCCCCCTACGTCGCGGGTCATCGTCGACGGGAGGTCGGTATGCGCATGAAAGCTGCCCTGACCGCTGCGTCCCTGCTCCTCGCCGGGACCCTGCTGGGTGCCCCCACCGCCACCGCGACCACCGCTGTGCCGGCCTCGGCCCCGAGTTTGTCACCGCTGGTCGGGTTGTCCGGGGACGGCCCGATGCTGTGGGAATCCGACGCCGATCTGGGACGCGACCTCGACGCGGTGAAGGCATCCGGTGCCGGCTGGGTCCGGGTCGGCGTTGACTGGTCCGCGGTCGAACGGACCCAAGGCGCGTTGGACTGGTCCAACCCGGACCGGCAGGTAAACGCTGCGACCGCCCGAGGACTGAAGGTGTTGGGCATCACCACCTACACCCCGGGTTGGGCGCAAGCACCCGGGGTTGCGGCCGGTGACACGCACGGTCGGCCCGCCTCCGCCGCGGTGTTCGGCACCTTCGCCGGTCAAGCTGCGCAGCACTACGCCGGCCGGGTCGACACGTGGGAGATGTGGAACGAGCCGAACCTCGGCCAGTTCTTCACCCCGCAGGTCGACGCCGGTTTTTACGCCAGCATGCTGGCATCGGCGTACACCGCGGTGCACAAGACGGTCCCCGGGGCGACCGTGCTCAGCGGTGGCCTTGCGCCCGCCGGTGACAACCCCACCGCACCGTCCGGGCAGAACAGTCTGTCCCCGGTCACGTTCACCCGGCAGCTGTACGCGCACGGGGCACGGAACAGCATGGACGCCCTTGCGCTGCACCCCTACACCTACCCGGAACTGCTGTCGGTGCCGAACACCGCCGACTGGGCGCCCTACACCTGGGTGCGCACAGTGCGTGAGCTGATGGTGGCGAACGGGGACAGCGGGAAGAAGATCTGGTTCACCGAGTTCGGTGCCCCGGTGGCGACCATCGACTGGGGTGGGAAGCCCGTCCAGATCGACGAACGCAAACAGGCCGACATCATTGCCGACGGGTTCACCGCCGCCCGCGCCATGCCCTATGTCGGCCCGGTGTTCATCTACAGCATCCGCGACCAACACACCGGCACGACGGATCGGGAGGACAACTTCGGCTTGTTGCACACTGATTTCACCGCGAAACCGGCCTTCACCGCGGTGCGCAACCAGACCACCAAAGACGTCGCCGCACCCCCGATCGTCGCCCCGCCGGCACCGACACCGGAGATGCACGGTGCCATCGCCGAGCACTACTACAGCACCCCCGGGTTAGCGGCCCTGTTCGGACCGACCACCACCCCCGAGCTCATCACGCCGGACACCATCGGCCGGTACAACCACTTCACCGGTGGGGACGGCGGATCCATCTACTGGACCCCCAACACCGGGGCATGGTCGGTGCACGGTGCCATCCGCGGGCACTGGGAATCCCTGGGCTGGGAAGCCGGCCCGACCGGGTACCCGCTCACCGATGAGCGCACCACCCCCGACGGCGTGGGGCGCTACAACCACTTCACCGGCGGGGATGGGGCGTCGGTCTACTGGACCCCGGCCACCGGCGCCCAGCTGGTGCACGGCGCCATCCGCGACCGGTGGGCGTCCATGGGCTGGGAGCTCAGCTCACTGGGTTACCCGGTCAGTGACGAGTACGCGGTGCCCGGCGGTCGGCGCAGCAACTTTCAGCACGGGTCCCTCACCTACCGGTTCTCCGATGGGGCCGTCCTGATCGGCTGATCCCTTCGAGCGCGATCAGCGGGTGACCGGTCCGCGGCCGCACACATGGGGGTCATCAGCACGACGCGATCGAACCCCCTTGGAGACACCGTGTGTATGGGCAGAACCCACGTATTGAGTTCCACCGCAATCGGTTTGGCGTGCGCCGCGCCGTTGGCCGGACATTTCATCGACCGCCCCATGCCCGTGGCGACCCTGTTCGCCTTCGCCGCCCTCGTCGGCGGCTACGGCGTGCTGCCCGACCTCGACCACCCCCAAGCCACCCTGGCCCGCACGCTCGGACCGGTCACCAAGGCCATCTCCCAGGTCGTGCACAACATCTCCGGCGGGCACCGCAAGGGCACGCACACCATCTGGATGGCGCTGCTCGTGGTCGGGCTCGTCACGGTGGCGGCAACTCAGTTCGGGCGCCCGGCGCTGATCCCGGTCGTGTTCGTCGGCTTCTACCTGTTCGCGATGATCCTGCGTCTCGCCCCACACCACCGTTCCGGGCGGGGCGAGCTGGTCTACGCGCTCGAAGCCGGAGCCGCGACGGCCGCTATCTACGAGTTCATCCCCGACTGGTGGTTCGTCCCCTTCGCGGCCGGTTTCGGGGTCCTCGGGCACATCGTCGGGGACATCCTGACCGTCGAGGGCGTGCCGATCCTGTACCCGCTGGCGAAGAAGTTCGTTGTCCGGGTGCCGCTGCTGGGCCGCACCGACTCCGCCCGCGAGCACGGCTTCGCGTGGTTGCTGGTGCCGGCGATCGCGTGGATGGCCTTCGCCATCGTGTTCGGCCACCAGTGGTGGGACGTCAGTTGGCTCACCACCCCGACGAGTGGCTGGAAGATCGCTGCGCTGCGGTGAGCGCCCCGATCACCGTCCCGGCGCAAAGGACCATCATGACCACCACCCAGTCAGGCGTCGAGGTCGGACCGACCACCCTGCGCATCGCCCTGCCCCTGCCGCTGGACGTGGCGGCGTCGGTGACCAGCGCGGTCGGCGCGCTGTACCCCGACGCCGTGATCGACACCACCGGTGGCAGCGACGAGCTGGTGTTTCGTTTTCCGCACGACTCCCGCTGCCGGACCAAGGCGTCGGCGGCGAAGATCCGTGCGGCCAAGACGTACCTGCAGGAGGAGACCGAGGCCATGGTGCTCGGGTTCGCACCGGACGGGGCCTTCCGCACCGATGCGCCCCGATATATTGCGGCGACATTGGCGGCCGCCGCGCGGGCCGCGTTCGAGGACGAGCCTGCTGCGGAAAACTTTCTCGAGTTCAAGGTTCACGACGATGACACCGGGCAGTGCTTCGTCGTCACCGCCCGCCGCTCAGCAGGCAAGGAACCGGCCGAGTTGTTGGCGCAGGCACGAGCGAGGATCGTCGAGCTCACTGCGGAGCGAGACGAAGCCCGCCTCGGGCGTGACGTGGCCCGGGCCACGTCGTACTGAGTGCGAAAATGTTCGAGCGAAACACGGGTGACGCCCCACGCGCCGGACACATGGTGGGCATGGGATCAACAAACTTCGAGAACGTCTACTACGGCGACTCAACGATGGCCGACGCTTACCGCGAACTGTGCGAGCAGGCGACCCGGGAGTACGGCGACGACCCGTACAACGGCACCATCGCCACCACCAGCGGTGTCCGACTGCTCGTGGACACCCCGATGAGCGAACTCGCCGCGTTCAGGCTCGCCGGTGCGCACCTGGACGAGTTCACCAAGGGAGAGGCGTGCGGCGCCATCCCCCTTGTTGGCCGGGGGGAGGCCAAGACCTGCACCCGCACCGTGAAGGTCACCGTCGGTGGCCCCATCGACTACGAGTCGCTGCGCATCGCGGTGGAGGCCACCCTCGCCGATGGTGAAGTGGCGGGCGATATTCACTGGAACTGGAACACCGGGTACACCGCGGTGGGTTCGGACCTGCCGCTGCCGGTCGTCAAGACCAAGATCGTGGCCGCGGCCACCGACGGCGCAGCCCTCACCACCTACACCGTGCTGTGCGACGGGCGGGTTCTCGAACAGGGGTTCGCCACCCAGGCCGCCGCCCGCGCCCAGGCGCTGGCCATCGCCAAGGCCGAGACCTCCGCGCAAACACACACCTACGGGGTGCGCGCGGTGACCTCCCGTGAGGGCGGTGATCCCGACCTGGTCCGTGTCGTGCGCACCGTGGTCTCCACCAAGGTCACTTGCCGAGTCACCGTGGCCCTGCCGGTCGCCGCGTCCGCCACCCGCAGGGGCTGGTTGTTCTTCGGCTGGGCCGCCATGTGAGACCGTCCCGACCCGGTCCACTCCACCTCCACCTCTGCCAGCACCTGAAAGGTTTCCTGTGTCGCTCACCGTCAGCCGCGTCGAAGTCCGCAACGTCCGGTCCATCGAGCACGTCGTGCTCGATTTCGACACCACCGGTGTCACCGCTCTCATCGGGCGCATCGGCACCGGAAAATGCCTCCCCGGCGACACACCGATCTTCGATGCTGCCACGGGCGAGAGTATCCCGATCGAGCAGTTCGTGCGAGAACGCCGCAAGATGACACTCGGGCTGCATGGCGGTCGCATTGGGCCGGTGCGGGTGAAGGACTGGATGGCGCTCGGGACGAAGCCAACCGTCACCATCACGTTGAGGTCGGGATCGCGAATAAGGGTCGCTACTACGCATCCGATCCTCACTGATCAGGGCTGCGTTCCTGCTGGCGAACTGACGTCCGCGCATTGGGTCGCCGAAGCTGCGCGGTTGCCGCAGTCCGGACCGTCCCTGCTTGCTGTTGACGAGGCCTTCCTCGCCGGCTTGCTGCTGGGCGACGGCTGCCTGCAGCTCAGCTCCGTGAGCTTCACCTCCATGGAAGGAGACTGCTCAAAGAAGTTCACCGAACTCGTCGAGCGCATTCTGCCGGGTGCCACAGTGCACAAGGTCCCGCGCCGAAAAGGCCTGGCGTCCCAGCACCAGATTAGGTCGGTACTGGGGCGGCCAGGGAGCCAGGACCGAGCCGATTACGCGCGGGACTTATTCCAGCGACTGTCGGACATCGGTGTGGCCTGGTCTAGGTACTACGACAGCGCTCGACTTCCGAGGGTGGAGAGGCGCTCCATGTTCACATGGGACATCCTGACGCAAATTGAACAGGACTACGGGCTCGACCTCACCGTTGAGAAAAACACCCTGCACACTCCACGTGCAGCCGTCGAATGGGCGAAGGAGATTGGCCTGAGCGGCCACTCCGGGTCGAAGCGCGTGCCGCAAAACGCTTTGCTCATGCCGGATGAGCAGGTCTGGGCGATACTCGCTGGGCTATGGATGACCGATGGATGGGTTTTCAACCGCAAGAAAGCGAACGGCACCTCACAACCAGAGGTAGCGCTCGTCACAAAATCTCGGGGGCTGGCAGATGACATCCGCATGCTGTTCATCAGGGTGGGCATCCGGACAACGGTGCATGCAGCGCCTAACGCAAAGCTGGGCACGACGTATTGGCGGGTGTCGGTAAGCACGGATGGCATCAGGAAGATGTCACCGATGCCGCTCGTCGGCCCGAAAGCCGCCGCACTGGTGATCGCGATGGACTCGGTGGCTACCACGCGGCCCAGCAGGTCGCACGACATGATCCCGCCCGCGTTCACCGGTCAGGTGCGCGGACGTCGATCGACCCGCTCCTATAGCTACTCCGCTAACCAGTTGGGAGTCAGCCCGATGTCCCGAGAGGTCTTCCGCAGCTTCGTCCCGGAGTCGGAGATCGCTGCGCAGGAGACTAACTGGTCCCCGGTCGTGTCTGTCGAGGCCACCGAACTCGTCGAATGCTTCGACATTGAGGTCGACACTCCAGAGCATCTGTATCTCGCACAGAGCTTCGTCGTCCACAACTCCACCGCGCTGGAAATCATCCCTTGGGTGGATTTCGGCACCCCACCGCCGGGGGTCGGCCAAGGCGAGTTGCGGCGCCTGGGGGCGGAGGGTGCAGTGTGCCGGGCGGAGGTCACCCACACCATCGGTGGGGTCGAGGTCCGCTCGGTGCGGGGCCTGACCCGCAAGGTCGCCAAGGACGGCACGGTCAGCGAGTCGGCGTGGGCGAAGCTGTTCCTCGACGGCACCGAAGTCACCCAGGTGACCCCGTCCAAGCTGACCGCGAAGATGACCGAGCTCACCGGGCTGACCGGGAAAATGTTCCGCAGCATGCAGTACATCGGGCAGTCGCAGCTGCCGCGTCTCGCTGAGGGCACCCCCGGTGACATTGCTGCGCTCATCGAGGAGCTGACCGGCATCACCCCGCTGACCAAGGCCATCGAGGGTGCCTCCAAGACCGCAGGCAAAGCGGAGCAAGCTGCCCGTGCGCTGCCCGGGGACCCAGCTGTGCTCGCTGAGTACGAGCAGACGTTGACCGAAGCCAACGACGAGTTGGCACCGTTGGCGCAAGCCCACGCCAGCTCCGTCGAGTCGGCGGTGACCGCGGCCGGGGTGCTCAGCTCCGCCGCGGTCACCCTGAACGGGCTGCGGGCGCGGCGCGAGCGGTCGGACACCGCGCGGTCCCGGATGGCGGCGTTGAGTGAGCGCCGCGACTCCCAGCAGCAGGCGTTGGCCGATGCGGATGCGGAACTGGCCGAGCAGGACGGCACCCTCGGCGCCGATTTCGACCCGGCGCTCACCATGGACCTCATCACCACGCTCCGCGGGCTGACCAAGACCCATGTTCGCACCGGGCACGACCTGGCGAGCGCCACCACCGCCGTGAAGGTGGCATCGGCCGATCTGGAGGACTGCGTCACAGAGGCCGGCGACCCCGACGGGGACACCCTGGCCACCCTGGACCGCAGGGTGGGGGTTGCCTCGGAGCACGCCGCGCAGCACACGGCCACGGTCGGTGCCTGTGTGGATCGGATCGACCGTCTGCGTCGCCAGATTGTCAGCTTGCGGGCACACGCCGGGGACGCCACGTGCCCCACATGCTCCCAGCCGATCCCCGACGTTCAGACGCTGATCGACCACCTCAAAGGTGAGGGTGCCGCCGCCCGCGTCGAGGAGGACGCTGCGCGGGCGAAGTTGGCGAAAGCCACCGCGAAGGTGGAGTCTTTGACCGCCGCGGTGAGCCGGATAACGCAGGAACATGCCCGCCGTCGCGACGCCCAGGTGCGACTGGATCGGGAAACGGCCCGCCTCCGCGACGCGCAAGCCGCCCATTCCGCGGCCCGTACCGGTCTGCTCGACGTGTTGGGCCGCGACCAGGATGTCTCCTCGGAGGCGTTGGGTGCGGAAGCCGAGGACCGGGTCGCCACCTTGACCGCGATGATCGACACGGCGCAGCGGGCACTCACCTTGCGTGCCCGCCGCCGGATGTTGGGCGAAGGTTTCGACGACACCTGCCAGGCCCTCACCCGCGCGCGCGCAGCCGCCGCCGACACTGTGGACGAGAACGACCTGCTCGCCGCCATCGACGCCGAGGCCACCGCCAGGGTGGTGAGCACCGAAGCGTTGGCCGCCCGTGCAGCCGCCGCTGCCGCGGTGGCTGCGGTGAACGCCAAAGTGGAGCACGCACGGTCTGTGGCCGACGCCGAAGCCGGCAGGGTCACCGCCAAGAAGGAAGCCACCCGGGCAGCGGAGTGCTCGCGGGCGTCGGTGAGCCTGCTGGGCGCGTTGCGCCGGGACCTGCTCACCGACTACACCGCCCAGATCGCCGACGCCGCCAGTGACCTGCTGTCCAGCTTGGACTGTGAGCATGTGGCCATCACCCTGGACGATTCGTTCGCCCCCGGGGTGGTGCGTGCGGACGGCTCCACACTGGCGTTGGTCCACCTCTCCGGTGGCGAGAAGTACCGGGCGGCGATGTGCTTGCGCTTGGGGATCACCGCCCACATCGCCGGGGGCGGCGGGATGCCGATGATCTTCGGGGACGAGATCACCGCCGCCTACGACTCGGACACCCGGGAGGCGGTGGTGGCGTTCCTGTCCTCGCTGGGGATGCCGATGGTCCTGGTCGGGCACACCGATGAGGTGTTGTCCATCAGCTCGCGGGCGTACACGTTCAGCAAGACCAGCCCGGAGGCCGGGTCACGGATCCGGCGCTCCACCTCCCCGACCCCGGTGGGGGTGGCGGTGTGATGCGGGTCGGTGCGGGACAGCTCGCCGTCGTTACCGAGATCGGCACCTTCGCCGGTGGTTGCTTCCACCTCGGCCGCGCCGTACAACACCGCAGCCCTGAGCGGCATCTCCACCCTCTGATCCATCACGCTTCTCGCCTGAACAAGGAGACCCGATGACTGATACCGCGGCCATGACACGGCGTATCTACGTGGCCTCGTCATGGCGCAACGACCTCCAGCCCACCGTGGTGAGGATGCTGCGAGCCGCGGGGCATGAGGTGTACGACTTCAAGAACCCGGTCGAGGGCAGTCACGGGTTCAAGTGGTCCGAGGTCGGGCTGCCGAACACGACTGGTGACCAGGCCTTGGACGTGTGTTCAGCAACTGACTACGTTCGCGGCATCGCCCACCCCATCGCAGTCGAGGGCTACCTCAATGACTTCACCGCCATGGAGTGGGCCGACACGTTCGTGCTAGTGCTCCCCTGCGGCCGCTCCGCTCACCTCGAACTTGGCTGGGCAGCTGGTGCAGGAAGGCGTACCGCAGTCCTATTGGACGACCCGGTGATCCCGGAGTTGATGTATCGGATGGTCGACAAGATCGCAGTCGATGCCCACGACCTGCTCGACTGGTTGGGAGGGGTGACCTCGTGAGCGTTTTCTCGACCGACCGTGCCGAGGGCGAGCACGCGCGGACGGACCTGGTCGAGTCGGGCAACCTCACCGGGCGTATCGCGGGCACCACCGCCGAGTTGGGCCACCTCATCGGGCACACCCCCGCGGCGGACCGCGCCCTGCTCGGCACCGACGACGCACTGCTGGTCGTCACGGACAAGCCGTCCCTGGGGCGCACCCTGATGTCCCGGCGCACCGCGTTGCGCGGGGACTCGGCGCAGCGGTGGGTGCGGGTGATGTGCACCGGGCACCGGGAGGCCTCCCTGACCCCGGCGCAACGAATATGGGCACGCCAGGAGCTCGAGCGGGTGGCGGCAAAACTGGTGGGTGAGCACGGGATGCGGGTGGCCATCCACGGGGGCGCGAACGGTGCCGACCTGTACTGGGCAGCCGCCGCGCATGACGGTGCACAGGTGGACGACGTGTGGGCCTACCTGCCGTTCCCCACCCAGACCAAGGGGTGGACGCCCGAGCAGGTCGGGCAGTGGCACTGGTTGACGGGTCTGCAACCTGACGGGGCGGCCAGCCTGCGCTGGTTCGCCGCGCAGGAGTTCTCGGTGGGAGCCCTGCACCACCGCAACGACGCCATGATCGCCGACGCCGACGCGGTGGTGGCTGTGCTGGACCCCGGCAAGACCGGTGGCGGCACCGTGTCGGTGCTGGCCAAGGTCGGGACCACCCGGCCGGTCATCACCCTCGACGTGGCCGCCCGCACCGTCCGGATGTCGGTGGCGCTGTGAGAAGGTGGGCGTTGTGAGCGTGCTGGTGGTGGGCGCGAACACGGTGCTGGAGCTGGGGGCGGTGCGTCTGTCGGTCAGCGCACCGTCCGGTTCCGTGGACCTGTTCGTGTTCCAGCTCGACGTCGGGCGCCGGGTGCGCAGCGACGCGGACCTGGTGTTTTTCAACTCCCCGGTGTCCCCGGAGGGCGCGGTGCGTCTGCTGGACGGGGTCACCGCGCAGGTCGACCTGGCTGGTGTCCCTGCTGATGTGGCGGTTCTTTCCTTCGCTGTCGCCGCCAGCGATGAGGGTTTTGGCGGCGGTCCTGCATCGCTGGGTCAGATCGCCGGGATGACGGTGCAGATACACGCGGGCCCCGAATCATCCGCCGGTGCGGTGTACACGGCGCCGGTGAACAGGCTGAGCACCGAGCGGGCCGCGGTCCTCGTCGAAATGTACCGCCACGGTGGCGGTTGGAAGCTGCGCAACGTGTGCGCCGGCTGGACGGAGGGGCTCGCCGCCCTGCTCCGCGAGCACGGTGTCACCGTGGACGAGGCACCGGAGGAGACACCAGCACCTGCACCTGCTCCTCTGGCGCAACCGAAACCGGAACGTGAGCCGGTGGCGCGCGCGGCACCCGGTGAGGACCGGCTGTCATTGGCCAAGCGGGAGAAGCTGGACCTGCGCAAACGCGAAGTCACGAAGGTGCTGCTCACCAAAGGGACGCCCGCCGCCCAAGCCCGGGTGGTGCTGGTCCTGGACAAGACCGGATCCATGCGCCGGGCCTACAGCACCGGGGTGGTGTCCCGGGTGGTGGAACGGATGGTGCCGGTCGCTGCGACCCTCGACGATGACGGGGCGCTCGAGTGTTACCTGTACGCACGACGTTTCGCCAAGCTGCCCGACGTGCACGCGGACACCGTCACCGAGTGGAGCGAGCAGTACCTGCACCTGTCCGGGCACCACGGCGGCATCGACTACGACGATTTGGGTGCCGCCAACGACGAACCCCCGATTCTTCGGGAGATCATCACCGGTCTGCGCCGTGGTGCGGCGATGCCCACGCTAGTGCTGTTCTTCACCGACGGCGGGTTCGGCCAACGCCGCGAGATCACCGCGCTCATCACCAAGGCCGCCGGGCTGCCCGCGTTCTTCCAGTTCGTCGGCGTCGGCCGCGCCAACTACGGGCTGCTGGAAAGGTTGGATGACCTGGCCGGCCGGGAGGTCGACAACGTCGGCTTCTTCGCCCTCGACGATGTGGACACGGTGAGCGACGCCGAGTTGTACACCCGGTTGCTGGGCGAGTTCCCCGACTGGTTGCGCGCCGCCCGGAGCGCCGGGATCGTGACCTGAGTGCCCGCGTGCAGCCAGGAACCTCAGCAGTGCTGCACAATCGAGGAAACACCCAGCGCCCTTCCCTGTCTCGTAGGAGAAAACCATGAACAAGGCCGAGTTCGTCCAAGCCCTCGCCGATGATCTGGGAACGGACCGCCACTCCGCCGCCAAGACCCTCGAGGCGTTCACCCACCTCATCTATGCGCACACCGTCAAAGGCGAGAAGGTGACCCTCACCGGTTTCGGCACGTTCGAGAAGCGGGACCGTGCGGCGCGCACCGCACGCAACCCGGCGACCGGGGAGCCGGTGAAGCTGAAGAAGACTTCCGTGCCCTCCTTCCGGGCGGGTTCGGAGTTCAAGGACGTCACCGCGGGCCGCAAGAAGATGACGAAGGACGGGATCGTGGCCAAGAAGGAACCCGCGAAGGTCGCTGCAGCACCCGCGCCGGTGAAGAACAAGTCGGCAAAGGCGACCAAGGCCAAGAAGGTCAAAGTCTAGGGTTCCGCCCCGACGCGCTGAGCTTCCTCGACGACCGCCGGGGACACCACGCTGCACCCGGCGGCGATGAGTGCGTCCACGGACAGCCCCCACATCTGCCCGGACAGCAACCAGTCCACGCTCACCTTGTTGGTGTCGGCGATGCGCGCCAGATCCAACGAAGTGAACCGGCGGAGGTCGCCGAGGCAGCGCGACATCGTCGGTTCGTCGAGCCCGATGCGTTCGCCGAACTCCCGCTGGGCGAGCCCGGAGTGGTGGATGAGGGAGCGCACCCGGTCGGCGGTGGTGGTGGTCATGCCCGTCATGTGTGCGGCCCAACCGGCGTGCCCCCGCAAGGCCCGCGTGCCGCAGCCGGACACACCCCGATGGTGAGCGAACGCAACCGGGTGCCGGCCGGGACCGGTGTGCGAGGGGGACGGTTCGCCGTCGTGGCCCATCAGGAGCCGGACCTTCAGCTGACCGGCGAGCCCGAGCCCGAGCCCGAGCCCGAGGGCGCTGCGCTGCGGTGCGGGATGTGCGGTCAGTTCCGTACCCGGGCCAGCGCCCACCGCTGCCCAGCACCGGGGCTGGTGCCGCTGAGTGCCGCCGCCGCCCGGGTGCTGGAGCAGTGCCGCGCCGCCGGTGGGCGGCCGCTGATCGTGGGCGGCAGCGTCCGGGACGCGCTGGTGGCCGCCCAACGGGGTTCGATTCTCGTGTCCAAGGACGTGGACATCGAGGTCTACGACGCCGAACCCGCCGCCCTGGCCCGCGAGCTGGCCGCAGTGGGTCGGGTCGATGAGGTGGGGGTCAGTTTCGGGGTGCTGAAAGTTGTCTGCGGCGGTGAGGACTTCGATGTGTCCCTGCCCCGTACCGACTCCAAGGTGGGGTCCGGGCACCGCGGCTTCGAGGTGCGGGTGGATCACGGACTGGACGAGGTGGCGGCGTTCGGGCGCCGCGACTTCACGGTGAACGCCATGGGCTGGGACCCGCTCACCGAGGAGCTGGTCGATCCCTACGGTGGGTCCGCGGATCTCGAACAGGGGGTGCTGCGGCACACCACCGACGCCTTCGACGAGGACCCGCTGCGGGTGCTGCGCGGGATGCAGCTCGCCGGCCGCTTCGACCTGGTGTTCGCCCCGGAGACCGCGCACCGCTGCCAGAGTCTTGTCGGGGCGTTCGGTGAGTTGCCTCGCGACCGGGTGTGGGGCGAGTGGTGCAAGGTGGCCCGCAAAGCCGAGCACCCCTCCGCGTCGCTGCGGGCGCTGCACGAATCCGGGTGGGAGCACCACTTCGTCGAGTTGGCGGATCTGCGCGACGTCCCGCAGGACCCCCGGTGGCACCCGGAGGGACCCGTGCACGTGCACACCGCGCTGAGCGCTGACGCGGCGGCCCGGGCCGCGACGAAGGCCGGGCTCGACGAGGAGGAGCGGGAGGTGGTGGTGCTCGCCGCCATGCTGCACGACCTCGGCAAGGCCACCCACACCCACACCGAGGCCGACGGCTCGATCACCTCCCGCGGGCACGCCGCCGCCGGGGTGGACCGGGCGCGGCGGTTGTTGACTCGGATGGGTGCCCCTCACCGGATGCATTATCTGGTGGGACCTCTCATTGCCGAGCACATGACGTGTGCCGGTACCACCGAACCCACCCCGGCCGCGGTCCGCCGGCTGACCCGACGCCTGTCCGGGCCCAAGGGGACCGGTCCGACGTTGAGCCAGTGGGCTGCGGTGGTGGCCGCGGACAACGCGGGGCGGGGCACCGGTTCCCGACCTTCCCCCGCCGATGCCTGGGTGTCGGTGGCCGCCTCTCTCGGTGAGGGGGTGGCTCCGCGGGCCGGTGTGCTCACCGGTGACCACCTGATCGCGGCGGGGATGTCCCCGGGACCGCGGTTCCGGCCCCTGCTCGCCGCCGCATTGGCGGCCCAGGATGAGGGCAGCTTCGGTGACGAGCGCGGTGCGTTGGCCTGGTTGGCCGCCCAAGACTGAGTTATCGGCATGGGACGGAACCTTTTTCACCGCGCCACCGATATGCTGGGCGGGCACAGCGGCGGACGAGTACCGGCACCTACGGCCAGACTTGCAGGATGTCTGGGCACCGAGCACTACCTCCGTCGCCTCACCGATTACCGAGACGCCGTGCACCTGGGGCGGGGACGAGTTCGTTTCTCCCCGACCTGGTCGCGGCCGGCGTCTCGGTGGCGGTGCCCGCGCGGGCACACGCCCCCTGGGCCGCACACATACCGGTCGTGACCCACAACGAAGCAGACGAGAAACGAATCCGAACATACTTCCGCGAGACGGTCGTCACCCTGATGCGCGGCGGGACCAGCCAACAGGATGCGCGGTACACCGCCGACGAGCAGACCCGCTCCGCGATGGCCGCCGGGACGCTGCCCAACGTGGCGGTCGGTGCCTGCGGCTGTGTGCTTGACGCCCCGCACGGCAGCGTCCTGGACTGCCGCTTCGGGATGCGCTGAGTCCGTCCCCGTCCCCGTCCCCGTCCCCGTTTCTGCGCATGTTCTCCCCTATGGACGAGAACGAGCAACCCCGGGCAGGACGGCGTGATCGTTTCCGCGCCCAAAGCAGTGAAGAGGAGACCCAGATCCGTGACTGGCTGACCGGTCGTGGCTCCACCGTCGTCACCGTCGCCTTCTTTTTGCTGGTGCTCGGCACCGTGTACTTCATGGTGTTCGGCTGATGAGCCGCCGTTTGGGTAACCGTTCCGGACCAGCCGTGCTCGGCACCGCCGGTGGTGGGCTGGGTGACGCCTCGGGCTGGGCGGCGAACGAGAACGTGGCCCGGATGGGTCAGGCCGGTGAAGTGCGGATGGCCGCCATCCTGGACCCCCTCGCCCGCCCCGGTGGTGTCACTGTGCTGCACGACCTGCGCATCCCCATTCCCGGGTTCACCGCGAACATCGACCACGTGGTGGTCTCCGGGCGCACGGTGCTGCTCATCGACTCCAAGATGTGGAAGCCGGGCTTCTACTGGACCGTGGGCGGCAAGACGCGCCGCGGGTGGCGCCGGTTCGCAGTGACCTCGAGGTCCGGCAAACCCGCGTACCCGGCGGAGACCAAGACCATGTCCATGGCCTACGACACCATCACCCGGTACCTGCATGGTCGCGGGATCAACGCCACCATCTCCCGACCCCTGGTCGTCATCTTCAGCTCATCCCAACGGGCGCGTCTGGACGTGTGGATGCTGCAGTTCCCTGGGGCCCGTGCCATGACCGGGGACGCCTTCGGGCGCCGGGCCCGCAGGTTGGTCGGTAAACGCGGCGCGGACCCGGTCATCGTGGCTGCCCTGGCGGAGCTGCTGAACAACGGCGGTTCGGCCTCACGGCGACCCGATCGGCGCCCGCCCGCACAGGTACCTCATGAGGCCGACCCGTTCGCGACGGCGCGCCCGGCGGTGCCGGCCCCCCGTGGTGGCACGTCACCCTCTTCCTACGAGACGGGCGGCGGCACACCGCTGGACCCCTGGGCGTGACCCGCTCGGCGGGCACGCCAGCTCGCGCTGGACAAGGAAACTGAGGTAGATCTCGATGGCTGCCCGCAAGAACGCCACCGCCCCCAACGTGGCCCCCGTCGCCCTGGTGGTGGGGGTGGTTCTCACCGGGGCAGCAGTGTGGTTGCGTTACCCGGGGCTTCCGTTGCTGTGGTTGGCGCTGATCGTTGCCGCCTGGCTGACACCACCGGCAGTGTTCACCGGACGGAACAACTCCGCTGGTGCCCCCACCCCGGCGCACACCGGTGAGGACCGGGCGATGAGCCGCTACCTGTTCTGGCGGGACCTGAAGTTCCGGTTGCTGTTTCCCACCGGTGACTGGTTGCCCGGGTGGCCGGTGTTGGCGGCGTGGCCGGCTGCGGTGCTCACCGCGGCGCTGGCGTGGAACATCCCCGTCCAGCAGTCGTCGTGGCGTTGGGTGAATGCGTCGGCGACGTTCATCATCGTCGTTCAGGTGATGGCGTCCCGGCGGCGCACCATGGCCGACAGGTCAGGATGCCCGGGGGTGCGGGTGAACTCCCTGCCCGAGCTGGTGGCCCGTCGGCGGACCGCCCTCATCACCGCCGCCGCTGCAGTGCTGGCAGCGGCGGTAGTCGTGGTCGCCGAAATCTTGTTCCTGCCCACCTCCGGGGTGCCCTCGGCTCCCCTGTTTACGGTGCTCAGTGCGCTCGCCGCGTTCGGTGTGGTGGCGGGTGTGGTGTGGACCCGGTCGGCGTTGGAAACCTGGCACCGCCTCGTCGTCCAGCGGGGGGTGTGGGCCCCGCGCTGGGCTGCCCTCAAACATGACCCCGCCCCCTACCTCATTGCGCACACCCAGGTCGGTTCCGCGGTGGTGGACACGTTCATGGCTCCTTCGGGGTCCGGGTCGGTAGCTTTCCTGCCGTTGGGCCCGAAGATCGCCCCCACCTTGGGTGCTGGGGCGAAGGTGGCGTTGCTGGAAACCCCGGACGCGGGCAGCGATGGGCAGCCCATGCCGGGGACGGTCCATCCGCTGCGGTTCGACATCGTCTACTGGCCGTTGACCGAGCTGCCCGACCTGAGCGACCCGGCCTGCATGCAGGACGTGGCGGCGTTGTTCGCGCGGTGCGCTTTCGTGTGGGCGCTGGAACCGGCCGGGTATGCCCGGATGGTGCTGCTCGGTGTTCAGCGGATCACCGCCGAGGTGAGCACCACGCCAGCGGAGGACAGCCCCACGGAAGACGCTGCCACCGAAGACGCCGAGATCACCGAAGACCCGGCCGAGGAGATCCCCGTGGACACCGGGGCTGCGTCTTCCGCTGCGGTGAGCCTCGACAAGGAGCCCGCACCCGAGCACGACGCGACACCACCGTCCCCGGCGGCGTGGGCTTCGCAGTGGTGCTCACCGGGCGGGTTGGCATTGGCCTCACTGCGGGAGCGGGGTGAGGTGCCGCGTCTGGGCGCGGCCATGGGCACCGAACTGCTCATCGACCACCGCAGCGAGATCGTCTATTTCGGTGCCCTGTCCGATCCGAACACCAGGTTCACCGACCCGCAGCTCTCGGTGCTGCTGACCAACCTGGTCACCGAGGACCACTGGACGACCAACATCTGGGGCGAGGTGCTCAAGACGTCGGTGAACGCACCGATCATTCAGCACCCCACCTACTCCGAGGCCACCCTCGCCGACGGTGTCGTGGTGAAACGTCAAGCGTTCGTGACCCGCTCGGGCATCGACCCCAGCGAGTACCGCGGGTTGGAGCCGAAGTTGGCCACCGCCCTGCGGGCCGCGCCCTACGTCTGCGTCGCCGGGTTCGTCGGTCAAGGTGAACGCCCGGGGGAACGGCACCCGCAGGCGTTCACCGTGTACTGGTCGGAGCGCCCGGTGCCCGCCGGACCGGACCGGTTGGCCTCCTCCGGTGCCGCACAGTGGGTGCTGGCCGGCCGGATCAACGCCGCTTTCGACGCGGCCCGGTTGGCACGCCCGGAGATCGCGCGCGCGGTGGCGCTGACCGACCGCTCCTCCCGCGGACACATCTGGTCGATCACCCTTCGTCTGTACGGCGGGGTCACCCTTGCCGACGTGCGCGGCGGGGCGTCCCGATTGCGCACCCAGCTGGGGGTGCCGTGGTTGCGGGTGGCCGCCGCCGAGGACGGCTGCGTTCTGTTCGTCGGCGCCGACCCTGCGGCGGTGAAGTTGATGCGGCCCGAGCGGGACGGCGTTCGGCTCACCGCACTGGACTGGGAGCAGGCGTGCCTGGACTCCAAGTTGTCCGGTTCCTCCGGTTTGCTGCCCATCCTGAAGAAAACGGGGCGGTTGCCGCACAACGACGCCGTCCAGGTGCTGGACTTCGACCTGCCGGCGGGTCTGGACATCCCACGAATCAAGGCGGCCCTGCCGAAGTTGCGGGCCGCCACCGGCAACGAGTTCATCGAGGTGCGCGGTGGTGCCGGCAACGCCTCCACCGTCCGGTTGTTGGTGTGCCCGATCAACCCGCTGCCGACGATGGTCCCCTACGACTTCGCGGAGCTCGACGCGAGCTCGGCGATCCCGTTCGCCACCGGCATCGAGGGCGAACCGGTGGCCTACGACTGGAACCTGGACCCGCATGTGCTCCTCGCCGGTGGTTCCGGATCAGGTAAGTCGGTGGCGCTGCAGGCGTTCATCATGGGCGCCCTGGTGCGCGGGGCGCAGGTGTACGTCATCGACCCGGTGAAGGGTGGGGCCGACTTCGGTTTCGCCAAGGACCGGTGCATGGCCTTCGCCGGGACCCCACACGAGGCGGCGGCGGTGATGAAGGCGATCTACGCCGAGGTGGTGCGCCGCAAGAACCTGAACGCTGTCGCCGGTGTCGGCTCCTACCAGGAACTGGACCCCGCGCCGTGCCACATCGTGGTGGTGATCGACGAGTTCACCTCGCTGATGGGCCAGGACCTGGTGCCCAAACCGTCGGAGGACCCGGAGATGGAGGCGGAGCGGGAGAACATCGAAGGGCTCAACCAGGCGCGTCTGGAGATCGGGGTGTACGCCGGAAAGATTGCCCGCGAGGCCCGGTCGGCCGGGGTGACCTTGTGCCTGGCCACCCAGAAGTTGACCGCGAAGATGTTGGACGGGATCCCCGGCGCCGGCGACCTGAAAGACCTGGCCCTGGACACCCGCCTCCCGGTGCCGCTCTCGGCCCGCTTCCCCTCCGGCTGGGCTCGCAACGACGAGCTCGAGCTCGGGGACCTGCTGTACACCCCGGACGGGACGAGCACGCCGATCGTCTGCTTCTCCGACGTGATCGTCGGCAACGATGTCTACGCGGTGCGCTTCGACGACAAACAGGTCGTCAAAGCCGGCAGGGGGCACCTGTGGTCGGCCTCCAGCCTCGCCTCACGCACTCACCGCGGCGACGCCACATCGCCGGCCTTGGAACAGGTGCTCACCACCGGGGAGATGGCGGCCACCGTGACGGCGGGTGGAGAGGGTGGCCCGAACTGGGCTGTGCGGGTGGCCGCACCGATCGACGGACCCGACGCCGACCACGCTGTCGACCCCTACCTGGCCGGTGCTCACCTGCACTTCGACCCCACCGGGTACGCGGACATCCCGCCCAGTTACCTGCGGGCATCGGCCCGCCAACGGCTGGCTCTGCTGCAGGGCCTGATGGACTCCGCGGGCGAGGTGTCCCAGAACGGCAGCGAGTGCTGGTTGGTTGGGGTCACCGAGAAGTTCGGCGAGCAGGTGTTGGAGTTGCTCCGGTCACTCGGCATGGTGCCGCATTGGTCCGACTCGTCCCGTGCGGGACGAGACATCTACTTCGAGACGAACCTGGCAGTGTTCCGGGATTCGAGCAAGCGTCAGTTCCACACCGAACGGGCCGACGGCGGCCCCCCGAGATGGCGGCACATCCGTTCCATCGAATTGATCCCTACCGTGCCGACCCGCTGCATCGGCGTGGCGGACCCAGGCCATCTGTTCCTCGTCGAAGGTTTCATCCCGACGCATAACACCAACTTGTCGCGGGCACTGCTGGGCAAGGCGTCCTGGGGTGACCGGGCATCGGCGTTGCGGGCACCCGATGACGCACCGGTGCTGGAAGGGGAGATCGGTAAGGGCCGCGGGCTGTGGGAGACCACTTCGGGGGCCGCTGACGTCATCCAGTCCTGGTACGCGCCCGCCGCTGAGCTGCGGGCCGAGCTGGTGAGCCGCATTCCGGCATTGGGTGAGGACGACCGCCTGGACGTCGAAGCCTTGTTGCCGGTGCGCCAGGAGCAGGTCGACTTCGCACCAGTGCTCATCCGGAACACCGCAACGAGCCCCGTCGAAGAGTCCAGCGTGGTGGATGTCGGGGAGATGGAGTTCTCCTTCGACGACATGGACCTGGACGATGAGGCGGATTCGGAGGCAGAGGCCGGTACACCACCCGAGTCTGTGACACCGCAGATCACCACGGTGCCACCTGTGCACGCAGAGGAGCCTGCCATCGCGCCCGACCCGGTGGCCCCGATCGTCGAACTGAGCTCGGACACCGTGTTGTTCCTCGACGTGAACGAGATGGCCGCCCCGACCACCGGCACCACCGAGTGGTCCGAGCAGGACAGCGCCGACGTGCCGGGGTTGGATGTCAGCACCATCTCCCCCAGCATGTGCGCGGCGTTGCGAGATCTGCGTGTCGATGATCGTGGGGTCGGGGTCGTGTGGTTCTCCGCGCGCGGAGCTGACGCAGGCGCCCCGTATGACAGTCACCTCGGCCACATCGCCCCGGTGTTGGAGAGGGGGGACCAGTCCTACGGCTGGTGGAAGATCGACGCACTGCTGGCCTACCTCGAGGATCACCCTGCAGTAACCAGGGTGATGTTCGTCGACGACGAGCTGGCCGGCGAGGATGAGCTGGGCATCCCCTTCGGTGACCTGCTGGGCGATCTGCTGGAGGAGCGTGGGGTGGCACACCTGCTCCTCGTGGCTGACGCACATCGGGGTCTGCATCCGGGGATGGTCTCTCAGATGCGGGAGTGGCTGCCGCCGACACTGCAACCGGTCACCCCGGCAGAGCCACCCGTCGCGGTGCCGGTGCCGCTTGCAGTGTCGGCGGCAGGGCTCGGCGAGGACCCGTTCGCCACACCACACCGCACCGCGGCACCGCAGCTCGAACCTGCCGCCGAGGACCCGTTCGCGGCGGCAGGGCCATCCCCAGGGCCATCCCCAGAGCCCTCCGCTGAGGACCCGTTCGCGGTGCCGGCGCGGCCCCGCCGAGCCCCGCAGCCCCCGGCCGATGACCCCTTCGCCGCGGCCCCGCCAGCTTCCAGCCGCACCCGCGGATGACCGCCGGAAGCCGGTTACGCACGAGACGCAAACGGACCGTGCAAGCCACCCCCGAACCGTCGGTCCGTCGGACCGGAGATTCGGGTCAGGGTGGACAGGCGCGTTTCTGCGCATGTTCACCTCCGGAGAACCGCCTGCACCCAGTGGTGCCCCGAGAAAGGAATCCAGTCCATGATCAGAAAGATGACCGGTCGCACCGGTCGAGCCGAGCACAGAAAGAAGCGCTCAGGCCTGCGAAGCTCCACAGCGGCGACACTCGCTGCGCTCACTGTGCTGGGCCTTTCCGGCGGTCTACTCGCCGCTGGGGCCACCACCGGCGCCGGTAAGGCGCACGCTGCCGGTCTGTTCTGTGGCAACACCCCTCCGCCTTCGTCTCCGTCTGCTATCACTCCGGGTGAGAAGTATTCGGATGGCCGCCCCGGTTTCGACCAGACCGGTTGCTTCGACTGGCTCGGTGGGTATCGACTCCAGAGTGGCCCCGGTGGTGGAGCAGGACCTGTGTTCTGCATCGACGGTTCCGCAACCGACCCTCGCGGTAACTACAACCAGGCGAACACAGTTCCTGTGACTCAGACGTCAGGTGCGATTGCCTACCTGATCAACAAGTACGGATCAGGACCTGACCCCAAGAGGGTCGCTGAGGTCAGTGCTGTTGCATCACAGCACTACGACATCTCCGATCCGCAGCACCAGGCGAATCAGTTGGCGTCGAACTACGGCCCAGGTGAATACGGCGTGCTCGACGCGCTGTATCAGGAAGGTGTCAACGGAGCTGCTGCTGACGCTGCGGCTGCGGCGGCGGCGAACCCGAACCCGGGTCCGTTCACCATCACGTTCGGTGATCTCTCCAAGAACAATCAGCCGAACACCACGTACACGACGACGTTGCACGTCATCAACGCTCTCGGAAAGCCTGTCCAGGGAAACATCCTGTTGGTCGGAACAATCAACACCAACGGTCACGCAGGATTCGGTTTCAACGGACTCACAGCGCCTACCGATGCGAACGGTGATACGACCAACATCTACACAACCAACGCGGCGAACGTCCCGGCCCCTGGTGGTACCGCCACCGACGCCAACGGCACTCTCGTCGGGTACACGATCGGTGCGGCAACACTCAGCCCGCCAGCTGCTTCCGGCATCAAGGCGCTGGTCACCTACGACCCGCAGCAGTTGCTGAACGGCCAAAAGGAGCAGCGTGTCATCGGTGTCGGTGCCCCAGTAGGTGCCGGTCTGCAGTTCCAAGGCGGTTACCAGGGTTCCTCTGTGGCCCCGGCCGTCGTGCCGGTACCTGCACCCGCCCTGACGATCGGCACTGTGGCAAGCCCGCAGTCCGGCGCACCGGGTGCCACCCTGCGTGACACGGTCACCGTCGGTGGGGACAACGGCGAAAGCGGCACCATCAACGCCACCCTGTTCGGGCCAGTTCCGCCGAACGCCGATGGTTCCCCGCTGACCCTCGCCCAGTACCAGGCTGCGCCCAAGCAGCAGTTCACCGCACCCATCAACGGGGCAGTGAACATGGGCAACGGGGACGTCGTCATCAACGGTCCCGTCGTCACCCAGCCGGGCACCTACGGGTGGGCTGAGACCGCCACCGTGACGGCTGCCGGGGGCACCGCTCCCAACGCCACCGCCACCTCGGCACCGACAGCTCCGATGGAGTCCCAGGTGGTTACTCCGGCCGTCGTGCCGGTACCCGCACCCGTCCTGACGATCGGCACTGTGGCAAGTCCGCAGTCCGCCGCACCGGGTGCCACCCTGAGTGACACGGTCACCGTCGGTGGGGACACCGGCGAAAGCGGCACCATCAACGCCACACTGTTCGGGCCAGTTCAGCCGAACGCCGATGGTTCCCCGCTGACCCTCGCCCAGTACCAGGCTGCGCCCGCGCAACAGTTCACCGCACCCATCAACGGGGCAGTGAACATGGGCAACGGGAATGTCGTCATCCAAGGTCCTGTCGTCACCCAGCCGGGCACCTACGGGTGGGCTGAGACGGCCACCGTGACGGCTGCCGGGGGCACTGCTCCCAACGGCACCGCCACCTCGGCACCGACAGCTCCGATGGAATCCCAGGTCATCACCCCCGCCGTCGTGACCCCACCGGTGGTAACCCCACCGGCCACGCTCAAGACGGCGGTGTCCCAGCAGTTCTCGACCCCCGGTGACGTCCTCAAGGACACCATCACCGTCACCGGTGCTGCGGCAGCAGGCGGCAAGGTCGAAGCGGAGCTGTACTACCAGCCCTTCGCGAACGGCTCCACCGTGTGCTCCACGATCACCCCGGCAGACTGGGCAGCGTTCATTGCCGCACACCCAGAGTCCAAGGTGTTCGACCAGGTCATCCCCGTCACCGGTCCTGGTGATGTCGTGACCATGCCGTACACGGTGCAGGCACCTGGTTGCTTCACCTACGCCGAGGTGTTCACCCCGGCAGCGGCAGCGGGTGCTCCGGCTCCGGCCACGGTGGTCACTGCTCCCGGTGATGTCACCGAGTCCAGCACCGCCATCGCACCGATGGTCACCACAGCAGCGTCGGCGCAGAACGTGTCCGACACGGCTGCGGTGACTGACACCGTGGTGGTCACCGGGCTACACGGTGCCACCGGTGTTGTGAGCGGGCAGCTTCTCGGTCCGGTGAACGCCCCTGCGGGCGCCACCAACTGCATGGGCGTTTCCTTCGCCGGTGCAACGCCGGTCGGCTCGTTCGCCGACTTCCCGGTCGCCGCTGACGGCAGCTTCGTTTCTGGTGCCGTCAACGTCAAGCCGGGTGTCAACGGGTGCTACAGCTTCAGGGAGACCCTCAAGGTGGACCAGCTCGCTGGTCGTACCGTGGTCACCACGCCCCTGGGCGTGCCCAGTGAGACTGTGCTGGCCACGACGGCAGCGGTGGTTCCGGTCATCCCGGCACCAGTAGTTCCGGTTCCGGTTATCCTGGCACCAGTAGTTCCGGTGGTTCCGGTGATCCCGGCACCAATCGCCCAGGTTCCGGCACCGGTGGTTCCAGTGGTTCCCGTGATCCCGGCACCAGTTGCCCAGGTCCCGGCGCCAGTGATTCCGTTCATTCCGGCACCGATCGCCCAGGTTCCGGTGCCGGCGCAGGCATCGCCGGCACCGGACAGTGCTGGTGCGGGCAACTTCGCCACCCCCAACAGTGCTGGTGCGGCAAACATCAACACTGGTAACCCAGGAGGTTCCACTGGTCCCAACATGGGCCTGATCTACCTGGGTGGGGTTATCGCCCTCGCCGGAGCAGCCGGACTCACCACTGCGGTGGTCCGTCGCCGACGTGGTACCGCGGAGCCCATCTCCACTGATGAGTGAGCGAGGGTTCGTTAGCTGAACCCGAAACGTGAAGGGCCGGGCTCCGGGGTCGACCCCAGGGGCCCGGCCCTTCACGTTTCGCAGGCACCACCCAGCATTCAACGGAAGGTTCGAGACGATGCTCATGGACAGGACCACCGTAGGTGCGATCCCGCCCGCCTCCCGCTCGCGCCACCGGGTGCTTCGATGGGTGCTGATCTTGTTCTGCCTGGTCGCGGTGTCCGCGGGTGCGGTGCTCGTCGTCGCCGGGTTGCAACCACACCCGCCGCCCCCGGCCCCCTCGGCGCAGCACCCGTTCGCCCTGTCCCCATCCCAGGCACAGGCCCAAGCCGGGGACCCGGGGCCGGGGGCCGCCGTAGGTTCGGCCGGCACCTCGAAGCCGCGCACCCCGACCCTGCCGAACGTCTTGGTTCCCAACCATCTCTACATCCCGTCGCTGGGGGTCAACGCCCCGCTCGACCCGGAGTCGATCACCAAGGAAGGCGACTTCGTGGTGCCCCCCAACGTCGCCAGGGTGGGTCTCAGCAGCGCCGGGGCCGCGCTGTCCGCGCCGGACGGGACTGTGCTGGCCGCCGGGCACGTCAACGACTACAACCAGGGCAACGGCGCGCTGTACCAGCTGTCCACGATCCAACCCGGCGCCCTGGTCGTGGTCACCGGCAACAACGGGGCACCGACCAGGTGGGTAACCGACGCCTTGGCGAACGTGAACAAGTCGGTCCTGCCGCAGGACATCTTCGACGCCCACGGACAGCGACGCCTCGTCCTGGTCACGTGCGGCGGCAAGATCCTCACCCTGCCGAACGGTGCACACACCTACGCCGACAACATCGTGGTGTCCGCGGCACCGGTCTAACCAGCTCCTCCCGGCTTCCCTGGGTGACGGCCACCTCACCGGACACATGATGGGTATGACCACCAACCCGGACTTCGCGGTGAGCGAAGCGCACATCCAATTTTGGGGCCTGCTCATCGCCTGGCCGGCGCTCATCATCGGCGTCATCCTCGTCGTCGCGATCTGCTGGCATTCCGACCGCCAGGAGGCACGCGAGCACCACCACCACAAGGACGGGTCGCGATGAGCGCCGCATCGCAACGCTGCGAGCTGACCGAGCTGTTGGTGGATCAGTGTGCGTGCCGAGCACACCGCGCACCGCCGCCACCACCGCCCCCCGAAATCGTTGCCCGCTTCACCGCTCGCTTCGACTCCCGGTGCGCAGGCTGCGGCGAGTCGATGCACGAAGGCGACCGGATCGCCAAGACCACCGACCACGGCTACCTTTGCGAGGAATGCTGGTGAGCACCACGACGAACCCTCCTGCCACCTCGGACCCGGTGCGCATGTACCCAGGGGCACACCGGACAGAGCGGACAGCTCTGCCTGTTGGAGGCCGCCGCGGTGCTCGCCGGGGAACCGCTCACCGACCACCCGCGGCGTGTGTCACCGATCGTGAGCACCCTCGGTATCCGCCTCAACGACCTCGCCACCCACCGGCAACGGCAAACCCTCACCCGGTTCCTCCCGGACCTGGTGGGCACCGCCGACGACGGCAAGGAGGACGCCCGGATGTGGGTGGCACTGGACTTTTCGTTACGCACGGTGTGGCCCCGCTGGGTGGATCGGTTCGGGATGCGGGAGGAAGCCGCCGCGCTGTGGGGGTTGGCGCCGATCACCGGGGAACCCGCTTACTCCGCGGCCCGCCCACTGGTTGTTCCGATCATCGACGAGCTCACCCGGCTGCGCAGGCGACGCCGCGACGGTTCCAGTGCAGTGCTGGGCAGCAGTGTCGTGGCTGATCGGGTCGGGTTGGTCGATGCCGCCGCCGTAGCGATCGCCCAGGCGTCGGATCGCACCGAGTTCGCCGTGCTCGCCGTGGCGGTGCGTACCGCCGCGGCTGTGGTCGTCGCCCAGACCAGCCCGTCTGCGCGCACCGATCGCGCAGCACTTCAGGGGCTGATGTGGGCCGATGCTGCCGCACTGTTCGCCCGGATCGTCGACCCCACGCACCCACTGCCCGGGCACACCGGGCCCGAGCCGCACACATCATGACCATGAGCACCCAGGATGTTGCGTTGACCATCACCACCGACCAGATTCACAGCTGGGGGCTGGTGGGGATCGTGCTGATCGTCCTGGCCGCCGGGTTGGTGATCACCCTGATCAAAAGCGTCGTCGGGCGCACCGTGGGCACCATCCTGGCGTTGGTCCTGATCGGGGTGCTGTGGCAGCAGCGGGACAACATCACCGACTCGTTCCGTTCCTGTGACCCCTCCATCCTCGGGTTGCACCTGCAGGTCAGTGACCCCGCCCAACGCGCGGCGTGCACCGACGTGTTCACCAAGACGCCCGTGGCAGTTCCGGGTGTGCCGCACACATGACAGGTATGAGCACATCAACGGCCCGAGTCCAACCCGGCACCCCGGCAGGCGGCCAGTTCGCCGCCCAAACCCACCCCGACAGTGGGGTCAGCCTCGACCCGGCCCCACCTGCCCAGCAGTTGACGCCGGGTTTGACCGACCAGATCGCCGAGCTGAACCAGCAGATCAGTGACCTGACCGATCAGCAGCAGCGGTGTGTGGTGCGGGCACTCGCCGAGAAGGTCCGCCAGGACCACCCGGACGGGGCGCGGCTGTGGCTGCGCCAACGCGACGGCGACTACGGCCGGTATTTCAGTGCGTCGCATCTGGATGACGCCAACGGTGACCTGCTGACCGAGAACTTCGCCGGGTGGGGTCCGAACGATGTCACCGGCCTGGCGGCGACGTTGGAGGCCGATGTAGGTCTGTGCGTCGACTGGGACGAGGGCACCGAGGACTACTTCCTGGACGTTCAGGATGGCCTGGACATGGACGTCTCGCCGAGGGTCCGACCCGATGAGGCCGCTCAGATCCGGGAGGGGTGATCAACTACCTGGCGGACAAGGCCGAGTACCTGCAGCTGCCCGAGGACGCCTTGGACGAGGCGGTCCTCGACACGTACGGCGACTCGGCGTCGGGGCAGGTGAACAGCTCCGGAGCCGAGTTCTCCGACGCCCATGACGAGGCGGAGCGTCAGGCCAGTGAGGTCAACAACACCGGGCCCCGCGCCCAGGTGGCGTACCTCGTCGACTCCTGGGGTGCCGAAGACCTCGACAAACATCTGACCGGGCTTGGCCGGGACGCAGGAGCAGGCGGACCGGCGGACCATTTCTGATGCGCCGAGAGCAGCAGCCTGCCGGGTTGAACATAGACGTCGTGATCGAGCGCGGTGTCACCCAGCACGCGGCGAATCTGGCCGCCCCCGGTGTTCGGCGTCGGACCTGATACGCCGATAGGACCGGTCAAGGATGACGGGCGCGGGCCGCACACATCCTTGCCATGAGCACCCCTCACGCGCGCGTGGCCGCCGGCATCCCCGATCGGGGCGACATCGGCTTCGCCGATCCTCGCGCTGATCGCACACCGGTTCCGAACGGCCGGTGCTCGCGATGAGTACGCCCGGCAGGGTCCCGGCCGGAACCGGTGTGCGAGGCGGCCAGTTCGCCGCCCAGTCCCACGCCGAGAGCGACCTCACCCTGGCGGGCGAGCAGTCCTACGAGACCCACAACGGGGCGCTGTGCCTGCCGGGGGATGACACGCACGCCCCGATCAACGTCCGGGTGGTGCACCCTGGTGAGCCCTACGGGATGACGAACCTGCTCGCCAACGACGGTGACGAGGCGATGGTCGAGTTCTACGACGCGCGTTACCCGCACACCGACCACGGCCAGTTCGTCAGCCGCTACAACCTGTCCACCCTGAACGGGCTGGGACGCGGCAACGGCCTGATGTTGGACGCGGGCGACCCAGAGTGGTCGGTTCGCCCCGACCACATGGAGGTGGCGATGACGTTCGCCAACGTCGAGAACATGAAACGTCAAGGCTTCTCGATGCCCGAGGAGGGTTGGCCGTGAGCGCCCCGACCCGGGTGCCGGCCGGTCATGGTGTGTTCAGCGGCCGGTACACGACGTTCGCGCACCAGGAGCCGGAGTTCGGGCTGACCGGCCAGCCCAGCCCCACCCGTGGCGGCCGGGTCGACCCCGACGCCGAGAAGGCGTACCGGGATCTGGCTCAGGCCGTGAACGTCCGCGATGCGGCGTACCGAACAGTCAATGCCAAGGCCTACGCCGCTGTGGCAGCACTGATCCACCAGGAGTACCCCACGGCGACCGCGGTCTGCCTGGAATGGAACATCGGTTGGCATCGCCCCTGGTTCGACGAGGGCGGGATCACCGATGCCGAGGGCAACGAGCTGTGGTCAGGGTCCGACGACGACAGCGAACGGCTCGCTGCGCGCATCGACCTGTTCGTCTCCCACATGGACTTCAGCAGTCACGACTTCGACTGGGAATGCATTCCCATCCCCGCGGTCACCCCAGCGAGCAACAGGAAACGGAACCGACGATGAGCACTCCACTCCGAACCCCGTTTCCGGATGGCCGGTGCCCGCGATGAGCGCCGTCAGCCGGGCCCCCGCCGGCACCCCCGTAGGCGGGCAGTTCGCGCCGAGCACCCACGCCGAAACCGACATCTCCCTGGAACCGGAAACGACCTGGACGGTCACCGGCGGGGTGCTGAGCTTGGCCGACAACGGTGACTACGCCCCGCTCAACGTGCGTGTGGTGCATCCCGGTGATTCCTACGGGCTCGACGACGTCCTCACCAACGACGGTGAGGCGATGGTGGAGTTCTACGACGCGCGGTACCCGCACACCGAGCACGGGCAGTTCGTCAGCCGCTACCGCCTGTCCACCCTGAACGGGCATGACCCCGGCACTGGCATCGACCTGGACGGTGGGATACCCGACTGGTCGGTGACCGGCGACAACTGTGACACTGCCATCGCTTTCGCCAACGCCGAGGTCGCGATGCGCCCGAGCACTCGCACGACGAGGTTCCGTCACTATCAGGCGGACGGCTCCGTCGCGGCCCGAAAAGCCCTGGCTCGGATCAAACGGGACAAACCTCCTTTCGCAGAGTTGACCTTGGAGTACAGCAGAAACAAGAAAAGCGACGACTTTCCGGACATTCACCCGCCGGAGGGGACGGTGCTGGCGGTGACGACCCGCTCCGGTTTCTACCGGCTGCCGATCACCGGGGGACGGGTCGTCGTCCGTGCCCACTCGGCGTTCGGCAACCCCGTGCACATCTCCGGTGGTGACGTGCACATCGTCACCGACGGCGGCGACCGCAAGGTCTCGGTAACGGTCACCCCCGACGATCCGGAGCACCCGCCGAAAGTGAGCATCGGGGAGCAGGACGCCGCGGACCCCGCCGACCCCGACATCCGCGCCCGGCTCCGGATCTACGACCAGCAGGCCCACGCCATCATCACGCCGACGGTCCGAACTGCCGGTTCCGACGACATCCCCACAGACTGGAGAGCATCGTGAACGCCCCGAGTAGGGCCCCCGCCGGTACCCCGACAGGAGGCCAATTCGCCCCGTCCGCGCACTCCGAAACGGACGTTGCGCTGAGCACGTTCACTCCCGACGAACTGGTCGCGGACACCAAATGGAAGGTGGTGGAGCACCAGAGCGTGGGTGCCACCACCACCGCAACCGTGACCCGCGGCACCTACGAGAAGCTCGACGTCACCATCGACTACGACTCGGGGACCGTCTCGGTGTTCGACGCACACGGCGAAGTCGACGCCCCGCCGATCCAGGAGACGCAGTGGGATGACAGTGAGCCCTTCGACGGTGTGGGCGTCGCCCGGGACACCCTGGCCGCAACACCCCCGCCGTCCCAGCCGCTGACCCCGGCGCTGGCGAAACGCAACGCTCGAGCGTTGGACAATCTGGCGGTGATGTTCCAGGACCCCGAGTGGGGTTCGGGGATGCTGGAGGACGTCGCCGAGCAGGTGGGCGCCACCGGACGGCCGCTGGAGGTCTACGACGAGGACGGTGACTGGGAGATGGCCGAAGGGGATGGGCGCCCCCCGACCGGTGACCCGGTACCCCGGAGCACGACCACGCGGTGCTCGACTCGGTGGCGTCCTGGCTGCGCAAACCGGAGTGGAGTGACGGACCCGAGATGTTGGAGAGTTTCGCCGGCGAGGTCGCCTCGACCGGGCGGGACGCCGAGGGTGACGGCAAAACCGGTACCTGGGGTCGGCACTGAATGAGGATCCGGTGACCGCGTCGCGCAACCCTTCGGTGGGCACAGCCCTGCTGCTCCGGGAGTTTACTGAGCTCACCGTTCATCTCGCGCTGAGCAAGGACCAGCTCGCCGGTTTCCTCCAGATCAGCCCGGCCACGGTGCGAGCCTGGACGCGGAACCGTACCGGGTACTACTGGGCGTCCCCACAGGTCCCCAGCCTGTTCCGGCTGTGCGCCGCGGTGTCGATGGCGAGGGAGGAGTTCGGCGAGGAGGAGACCAGCCGCCTCATCCGGTCGAGCCCGCATCGCCCCGGTGCACCGGGGGCGGACGCCGACGCGCTGAGCACCTTGTTGATCAGAGAAACACAGGTCGCCAGTGTTGCCGCCTTCACGCTGGACGACGGGTACGACTCGTCCACTGCGCCTCCCACCCCGATCGCGGAGCTCGAAGCGGGGGAACGAGAACTGAGCGCCGCGCTGTCCCGGCATCTTCGACGCCCGCGGGGCCCGCAGCGAACCTTCAGATCGGGGTAACCGTCGCCGGGAAGGGTGCTCGCCGGGCGCCGCACACATCACGGCCATGAGCACCCCGAATCGTGTGTCCCCCGGTGTCCCCACTGGGGGCCAGTTCGCCGCCACCCAGCCACACCGAACCCGACATGGACCTGCCCGCACCCGCCGAGTCCTTCGACGAGCGGATCCAACGCGAACGGATCGACGCCCCGTGGGGGTGGGACACCTTCGCGGCCACCATCGGTGAGTACGAGGGGCTCTGGCACACATTTCGTGGTGCTGATGTTGCGCGTGTTGCCAGTGGGATTGGCGTCATCTGGGTGATCATCACCGTCAACAGGATCAAATCGATCAAGCGCCAGATGTACGGGCGGGCCAAATTCGATCTACTACGTACGCGAATCCTCAACCCGGCATGACCACCCGCGCGAGCCACCGACCACGAAATGTGTGCCAGAGCCAGGTTTCATGACCGCCCCTGGGCAGATTCCAATGGCCCTTGACAGTGGCGGCCGGCAATACACGGCACCCTCGTCGCGCTGGTCCGTGCCGGCGCGGTATGCAAGAACGGCAGGGCTCATCGAACGACCGGACGAATCAGAGGGTGGTGACCAGCAAGTCGCGTGACACGCCGAGCCTCTAGCCCATCGCCCTCAGCTTCCGAGCTTGTCGAGCCATTCGCGCAGCAGGCTTGCCTCGGCGGGGCTGAACTCAGCGTGTAGCAGCGGATCGGCTTGGTCGTCCGGCGCGACGACGGCGAGCAGGGCTAGGGCGCGTTCGGCGATGA
>JAABVA010000833.1_pt1 | contig 35718 bp, 25 predicted proteins | sample 5560331 | NCBI WGS metagenome assembly JAABVA01 (sample SAMN12812661, study PRJNA571458) | rock metagenome | isolation source: Antarctica rocks | place: Antarctica: Victoria Land, Mt New Zealand sud | collected 2016-01-07 | reverse complement strand
GTTACACTCGACTGAGTTATGCTTCTTCGAAAAGTAAGCGACTGAATGAAGAATCTCATTCTCATCGTACTGAGAGAGAATGTCTTTGAACACATAGTTCGAAGCATCAATTTCTATCACAATCTTGTGATCTGAATTATAGTGACAAAGAATAATCTTGAAAGTGAAGACTTTCTTAAGAATGTTGAATGCAATCTGACATTTCTGAAATCAGACAAAGAGTACATCTTTTCTGATGAGACGAGTGAGCGAGATAGTTATTCTACTATAATCATAAATGAATCTTCTATAGAAGTTCGTGAAATCTAGAAAACTTTGAACGTCTTTAACATTGATCAAGATAAGTTAGTTAACAATGATATTTATCTTAGAAAAGTTCATCTTAATCTCTTTGATGATGATTATCAATTCTAAATACAAGACTTAAGTGACGTGAAACTTGCATTTGATTATATTCATCTGAAGGTTTGCTTCTTGCAGCTTTTGCAGAATGAGCTTAACATGAATCTCATGCTTGAGTTCATTGTTGAAATAAATCAAGATGTCATTCAGATAAGCTGTACAAAACTTATTTAAATGTTCATGAAAAGTATTGTTAATGTACTTCTGAAATGAGACAGACTCATTACATAGATTGAAAAACATGACTAGATACTCAAATAATTCAAATCAAGTGCAAAAAACAATGAAAGCTTCATCTTCTTCTTTGATTCAAAGTTGATTGAACGCAAAGATGATATTCAGCTTGATAAAGATTTTAGCTCAATTTAGACGATTCAGCGTTTCTGAGATCAAAGACAGAAAATATCGATTCTTGATTATGATAGTGTTCAGATCTTGATAGTTTACGCAGAAGCAAAGTTCTTCTTCAAGTTTCTTGATGAAGAGAACAGAGATGATCGTTTGAAAGTGACTGACTTGAATGAAATCTTTGCTCAGATTCTCATTCAAATAATGTCAAAGTTCTAGAATTTCATCATGATTCATGTCATACAAAGCAAAGACTGAGAATTGAGCATCTTCTTTAAGATGTATGACATGATCATAAGCTTGATGCAAAGACAAGATATCAACGTTTTTCTTGAAGAAAACATCTAGAAACTTGAAATATCTGAACAACAGAATTATGACTGAATCGACGTTTTTACTTTATTGATAAACTTCAAAATCTTCTTGTGTCGTGAATGCAGTCAAATGAAATTTCTTTTTCATTTGATGAAGACTCAGATGATAATTCTTATCATACATACTGTCTTGAGAATGAGATGAGAACTGAGCAAAAGTTGAGCTGTTCTTTGAACAGATAGTCAAAGTTGCATGACATGACTTTGACTCATCAGAATTTAAATTAGAAGACGAGATTAATTCAAGATTCAAAAAAACATTGATTTTCTTTAAAGTGACACTAAACACTTTAATGTCTTTGACATGAGTAACGTGATCAAAGCTTCAAGCTCTTAACCCAATTATATCAAGTTGTATAAAAGATTGATTAAATTGATCTGCTTAAGAAACAACAGAAGTTTTAAAAAAGAAAGAATTTTGACACTTGATTTTTGATGAGTATTTCTTTTGAATAACTTGAAGAATACAATTAAAAGCTTCTTGTTTCAGATGAAAGACAAGACTAAACGAGACTTGTTTCTTATGAATAAGCTGAGTCTTAGTTTGCTTCTTGTGAGCAAACGAGAGATTATATTGCTTCTTGTTAGCAGATGAGAAACTGAATTGCTTCTTGCAAGCGAATTGAGAACTGAATTGCTTCTTATGAGCTAACTGAAAACTGAATTGCTTCTTTCAAGTGAATGAAAGACTAGATTACTTCTTGTAAGCAAACTGAGTGCTGAATTGCTTCTTGAAAGCAATCTGTAAACTGAATTGCTTCTTGTAAGTAATCTGTAGACTGAATTGCTTCTTGTGAGTAATTCATGAACTGAGTTGCTTCTTGTGAGTAAATTGAGAGCGAGGCTAAAGAGAAGTTACTTTGTTAACTTCAAGCGAGAAATTTTCTTCTTGTTGATTAAAATCATAGATCTTGACGAGAGATTGACAACAATAATTAAGACAGAAGAAGAAAGACAAGATGAGAATATTGTGTTCAAAATTGACATCAATGACGTGATGACAAAGTCATGACAGACTCATGATGATGAGATATTGATTTAATTCAATGACATAGAAGAATAGTCTTTTGATGTGTTCATCGAGAATTATTGTGATTTCAACGACATGAGTAATGTCATTAATTAAAGTGACTTAATCATCAAATTCTTGAAGTCTGCGAAAGTGAGTTAATTGATGCAAAAAAAGATGATGTTGTTGCGCGAAGAATTTATTTATAAAGACATAAGCAAAGACTTTACTATCAATCAGAGCGAAAGCAAGAACTTTAAATTGAGCTTGATATAGAATACAGAATACTATTATGTGATTATCTTTGAATGTCGAATTGAATTCAAAGAGTTTCAAGACAGATTTAACAGAAAACTTTCTATATGATTGAAGTGAGAATGAAAAGATTGAAACTAGTAAACAAGATGATATGTATACAGATTTCTGAGCGCAATTTAGCTCAGAAACTAAACTTTTCTTACAGACAGTGAGACTTCTTCATTTATATTGATGACATCATTGTTGTAAATGTTCATGATATGCGAAGTGAAAAGCTTTTTATTTGAGCATTCTTTAGCATCTTCTCATACTCAGATATGTCAAGAAGCTTCTTGAATCTAAAAGTGATGAAGACAGCAACAGAATTTGCAGAAGAATGAATGATAAAAAGAGATTGATTATTCAAGATTTGTGCAATGATCTGAGCTATTATCACAAAAGACTGAGAATTCAACTCTATATAAATTGAAGAACTGAAAACAATGAATGAAAACAAAATAATAACATCATGTTGTTGAACTTGATTTTGAAGCTCTTGCATTGCGTGAAAGATCTCAACTGAATTTTCAATCACACTTTGAGTGAACTGTTCAACAACACACTCATCATTGATCAAGAGATTGTGAGATGACTTCATTTAAGCGAAAGAATAATTAAACAAGATTTCAATGTATGAAAACATTGCAGAAAGTGTAGATCTTTCATAATGTCAAAGATTGAGCTAGACTAAAGATACTATTAATATAAAAGACTGATATTATTATTACTTTGATAGAATCTAGATACAAAACAATACATCAGATAATGTATAAGATGAAAGACAAAGAGCAAAAGAAAAGAATGAAAGCTTGACTTCTATATACATGAATCGAGCAGAATCAAAACTAAACAATAGTTTTATTGACTTAAGATTGCAGAAGTCTACACACATGATTGAGATGATCAAAACAGAATTGCTAAGACTAGATTAAGATGATGATGATTAAATTGATGACTTGATTCATTGAACTGCAAAACAGATTCAATGAATCGAGATTATTTAAAATATCGACGATTTATGTTTTAAATTGAGTTGATGATTTGACATCATGACACAAAGACTATATGTATAGAAGAAAGATAAGCATTAAGCTTGATAAAGTCTTAGATTTGCTCAAAGAATGAACGTTTCAGTAGAAGACTGAGCATGCTTGTAACATCATCTTTTTCAATTGTTAATGATTAAAAATAAGAAGTTCTTTCATTTGAATGATAATATCATCAGCTTTTCTAGCTTCAAGATGTTCATAAGTTGTTTCATAATCAGTCATATTTGAATTGAAACTTATTCATAAGTGAAAGCTCTTATTGAAGTAGAATAAAATCATTGAGATGATTAAGAAGATATTGAAATCCTTGCTGAATTTCATCATTAAAAGTCATTTCACTCAGTCATTCTACATGTAGTTACAGTAAATTCTTAATTTGCATTCAACATCTTGATTAACTCATTTCAATTGATTATCAATTTCAAAATAATAAACTGTTAATAAACTAACTATGATTCTTAGTTACTTGCAAAAACCTTGTTACATTGTTGATATGAATTGAAAGTCTTTGTTTAAAACAATAGAATTAAATAAATCATGAAGTTGATAAACGTTTCATATCATGATTTAAATGACTGACAATGAGATTCATCTGTACATGATGTCAACTACAAATCTTTTGATTCTATTCTGTGTTTGAATAGAAGTCAGAAAAGTTAAGAAATCTCAATTCAACGCAGTTTGAATGATGTTAGAATGTTGCGTGATCAGAAAAGTCATTATGCAGAGTTTTCATCTACACGACAACACTTTTTCTAACAGTCACAATCAATCTATGAAGAAGATTAATGACATGTCGATGTCAGTAAGAGATGAAAAGATACTACTAGTGAAATAGACAACTCAGATGAAGAGTTTACAAGTTGTGACTACAAGTGATTGAAGAATTTGCAACTCATTGACTGCGTCAATATCAAAACATCTTCATCACATCAACAGTATCATTAAGTAATTGATGAAAAGATATCAGATAGAATAGTTATCTCAGATGATGAGTCTGAGAGTCGTGACTACAGTGCTTGAAGAAGTAGTGACTCATTGATCACGCTGATATACTGAGAAGACTTGAACTCATCTTCTTTACTTAACATCAAGTCATATATCTATCTACGTGAAAAATCAAGAGTTCATGAGAACAATCAGAACACATTCTCTACTATTGATCAGAGTCATGCATCGAACAATTGCAATTGCACGTCTATACTAACAATTTATTCAACGTCTACGTGACATAAGTCAAATCAAAAGAAGAAAAGAGTCATTTAATATAATCACACTCTATCTTTTCATCGTGCACATCTCTCTTTCATCACATATTTCTTAACTTAATGAATGACAATCATTGAGCAAGAGAACACAGTTTTCAACATTATAATCATGAGCATCATGAGTGCAAAGAAAACATCTTTCATCTTTGAATCAAGAATTGAATTGAAACATTGTTTGTATAGAATATCGTCAATGAAGAGCAGAGCAAAGATGATGTGTCATAATCAAACAGCACAGACACTCTCATCAAGAGTTTACTTGAGCATCACACGTTGAATAGAAGCTATAGATTCATTACTGATAACATAGTGTCAATTTTATTGTTTCAACGACGTGAAGTCATCATGTAGTCGATGAGTGATTTTCTCTCTCAGAGAGTTTTGTTCATTCAATACACATAGCATAGTTTTTCTCATGAGTTGAATCTAAATCAATGTCACAAGAGTGTATGAATTACAATTACAATTACAATCATGATTTAAATCATTTCTTCAACTGAAATGTTTTCATCTTTTCAATGACAGAGAACATAGTGATGTTTCTTGATAAAACAACATATGATTATGCAAATGATGTTATAGTTTTCTGATAAAAATAGCTCAGTGATAAAGTTTATAATTATATCTTTTCAGCGTTTCTGTGAAATCAAAAGAAAATAATAAAGCTCATTGATACTATTTCTAGACGTTTTGCTTTGCTGACAGACATGATGATTTCAAATATACTATTCAATTATTGCTTAATGATTTGATCAATAGTAGAAATGCTGAACTAGATTGATAGTTCTTTTATTGTCAAGATGAGAGATGAATGACTGATCATGAATTTTCTGCAGTAATTTTATATGCATACTTTCAGAGATTTACAGTAAGTCTTTTCTGAATAAAACATCATCAATAATCTCATAGTTCTTTAGTTTAATACTATGTAGTTTGAGCTTGTTTTCACTTATAGCTTATTTATACTCATTGAAAAACTCATTCATTTGATTAACAATGAATACTCATTGATAAAGATCAACTTCTGATTCAATAGCTAGAACATTTATTCTATCAAAAATCAGATTAGTCTGATAGTAATTTTCAGTTCATTATGCTGATTCAGAAATATCTGCTATTGACATTTTAATTAAAGCATCAACTTTAGTGTTTATTTTACCTGATTAAAATATAATCTGAAAGTTGAACTCTGATAGAATGTTTAAATAGTTGACTTGATATTGAGTTAACTGTTTATTTTTCATGAAGATCTTCAAAGTCTGATGATCAATGAATATCTGAATAAGTAGCTTAGTGCATTTAAGCTTAAGTCTTCAGTATTTAAAACATTGAATAATGACTAGCAATTTCTTGTTCATAAATGTGATATTTGCATTCAGCGAAAATCATGCTTTTGCTGTAAAAGACTATCAAGTGAAGAACATTCTCATCATCATACTGTGATAGTATTTCATCTTTAACGTAGTTAAATGCATTGATCTTTAAAATAGTTTATTATTTGAAATTAAAATGTTGTAGTACTGAAATTAAGCTGACTTGTTTCTTTAGATCATCAAAAGCTTGAACACAAACTTTATTTTAAACAAAAGACGTGTTTTTTCTAGTCAGCTGAGTGAAGAATTTAACTAACTTCAAAAAATTCTTAATAAAACAACAATAAAAGTTAACAAATTTCATGAAGCTCTGAACTTCTTTTAAATTGATTAACATAATTTAGTTGATTATAACTTTCACTTGACTACGAATCTACTGTCTAGCTACAGTAGAGTCTAAAGATTATCAAAAGTTTGAATGACATCGAGATGCTGCGTGATGATGAAGCGCTGTGCGTTGATCGCATGCAGAGTTTTCGCGATCGCGCAGACTTCAATAATCTCAATGCGCATGCTACAAAGCAATCTGCATGCAGATGAGAAAGTCAAATAGAATGCAGAATTACGAGGGAAATTGCTTATGAAAATCATTCGATTCAGCATCTTGTCATCGTGATGATGAGAACTGAGACAGAACACTCTTGCGTTTGATCTGTTGAGAATGATTAGCAGAAAAAACTTGAATCACGAACATTCTTTAGATTTACATGCTAACTACATATAGATCTTGTTAAGACTGCGTGTCTGTTACTACGACATAAGCAACTCACGAGTCTCGTTAAGTTCAACACAAGCAAACTCAAAAGTCTCATTAATATTGTTTAACAGACGTTCAGACACAGACATTCTATACGTAGATGATACGCTGATGAGAAGACTTTGTTAAGAGAAGAGAAACACAAGCGAGTTAGTAGAGAATGATTAAACTACGCTGTCTGATTAGAAGTGTAGCATATGAACATCTTTGCAAGACATGATTGATCTGCATGAGAAAGATCTCTACAAATAACGCGAAACAGATGAGCTGCATGCTTTACAAGCGAAGCGAGCGTCTGCAAGACGTGATATACAATGATGATGATTGTTGATCTTTAATGAAGTGTAGATCTGATCATTGACTAAAGGTTTTTTTGTTTCTACAGCAGAGACTATTTATGTTTTGTGTGTCGCAACTGACGCTAGTCTCAATCAGACTAGCGAACATTGCAACAATTATGTTTCTAATTGAACAACTACTCTTCTTGCTTCTATCACAGCTTCTACTGCAGCTTCTATTGCTTCAACACTTCTACTCAATAGAAGTTACACACTTCTACATACTTATCATTGAACGAAAGTCTCTGAATGTCTTAGAAGTCAAAGTCTTCGTCAGATCGTTAACTGTCATCGAGACTGTTGAAATGAACTTAATCAGTAGAATTTCTCGTTCAATGAAACTTCGAATTCAATGTCATTTAGACTCAATATGCTTCGTCTTTCTATGAAACTTCGAATTCTCGTCTAGAGCAATTGCACTCTTGTTGTCAGCTCAGACCAGAGTGAGAATCTTGAAGCTGAGCAGTCTCAGATTCATCATTATGTAGCGAAGTCACAGAGCTTTCTTTTCGATCTCGCTTAGAGTCATGTATTCAGCTTCACATGTAGACATAGCAGAAGTCGTCTGTCGCTTGACACTTCAGAATATTGATTCTTCAGCTAGTAGAAATAGTCAGACTTTGATTGAGCATCTGTTATCAACTGTATCATTGTAGTCTGCATCTGAATATCTCACTACTTCAAGTTCAATTGACTCTTCAAAAGTAATGCTCACTTTCAGAGTATCTTTGATATATTTAAATATTCATCTGATCAGAGCGACATGAGTCTGATTTGAATTGCTGCAATATCGACTAGTCACTGACAAAGCAAAGACGATATCTGATCTAGTAGTCATCATGACATACATCAGTGAGTCAATCAAGATCTCATACCAGTAAATGATATCTTCATCTGCTTGTTTCGTTGACAACAATATCGAGTTAGAAATCAAAGCTTTCATTGATGTAGCTACTGAAGCACAGTCTCGCATGTCAAATTTTTCTAGAACTGTTTTCAGATAGATTGTTTGTAGTAGAGTGAGTGTTCTTCTCTTTCTATCACGTCGAATCTTCATGTCTAGATAGTGCAAAGTCGAGTCTAGATCTGTCATTTTGAATGTACTCTTGAGCTCAGTCTTGATCTTGTCTATACGACTCATATCAGCTTCAATAATGAGCAGATCATCAACGTATATCACAATGAACATCTTCTTGTCTTCTGAAACAAACAGACTCATGTCTGACTTGATTTCGTGAAAGTCTAGCTTGTTTAGAAAGCTTCGTATCATGACTGATCAGACTCTAGAAGCTTGTTTTAGATCATACAGTGCTTTTCTGAGTCTGCAGATCAAGTCAAAATCAATGACAAAATCATGTGATTGCTTCACATAGATCAGCTCATTCAGAAATTCGTATAGAAAGACGATGACGACGTTCATCTGTTCAATATGCAAGTCACGAATTGCTGCTATATCAAACATCATTCTGAAGATAGTTGACTTCACTACTTCTGACCAGATTTCGTTGTAGTCAATTTCATATTGCTGTTTTTATTCATGAACTACTCAGCAAGCTTTGTACTTCAGAATGTTCTCATCAAGCTCGTACTTAATCTTGAATATTCAGCGATCAATCAACGATTTGCTTCTGTCATTTGATGAAGTTATCAGTTTTCAGATTTCATTTTCAATTAAGAAGTTCACTTCAGCCTTCATGACTTTCATTCAAAGCGATCAATCTGACGATGCTCTAGCTTTCTTGTACATCTTCGACTCGTCATGTGCTAGTTCTAGATTCAATGTCTCATCAGAGATCAAGACGTGTAGAACTCTCATCATGTGAACGTGTGATTTTGCTACTTTTTCAGATCTAAATGTGAGAATTAGAACTTCTGACTCGATAAATATGATGCTAATCTTATTTGCACTAGAATCTTCGTTTAATTTCTTGTAATCAGGTCAAACATTGAATTTTAAACTTCTGATTACTCGTGTGCTTGCTGAAACAACATTCTTTTCTTTTGACTTTGATTGAGCTCTTACCTTCTTCTGTTTCTTCTATTGTTGTTGTTGTTTCTGAGCTGTTTCATTCTTCATGACTTTGCTGACTGACTTATCAGTCGAAGATCGCATGATTCTCTTTGATATGACATGTTCTGAAGGCTGAAAGATATGAAGAAGAAGATCAAATTTCTCATTATTCTTCTCTTCTTCTATATTCTTCGATGTCTCAACTTCTACTAAAGTCGTCGCATCGTTGAAAATAAAAGTAGAATATCGCGATTTCTCGAGAGAATTCTCAATAGTCAAGTCATTCACAATAACAGTTGTTTCATCGAACAGACTGTCATCTTCTTCGTTTCAGATCTCGCCTAGTTCTTCGTCAAAGAAACTATCGTAGATGTTCAGCTCGTCAAATTTGATGTCTCGAAAAACATGAATCTTTCTATTCACTGAACTGTAGATTCGTCACTGATTCATCTCTTCGTAGTCGATCATTATGTCTTGTCAGAAGTGACTATCAAGCTTGTGATGATCTGTGATCTTTGAAACATGAACTCAAGCTCTGCATTCAAGCGCTCATAAATTTGATACGTCTGATTGAAATTCATTGCCAGTTTGAAAGAAGATGACTTCGTTGATCTTCGAGCATCTATTTTTGATGTAAGCGACTACTTTTACTAGCTCGAGTCACAGAGCTTTTGATAGCTTCTTTTCTTTCAATATTGATCGTACTGAAGTCATGAGAGTGTACATTGAACGTTCAGTCTTTTCATTTTGCTGAGAAGTATAAAGAGCAGAAGATTTCAGCTTAATCTCAGTCTTTTTGCATCAATTCTCTCATTTGTGATCTCTGAACTCATCTTCTTCATCTACTCGAAGTCGCTTGACTTTCATATTGATCTGCTTTTTCATTAGAGTTTTAAACTCTATGAGCTTGTGATGCGTCTCGCTCTTCAGTTTCAATGAATAGACAAAGATCAATAGAGAGAAGTCATTCTTGATCAGTAGAAAATATGAATAATCATCTATTCAGACGATTGACAGTGAATCTTTCAGATTCAGATGTAGTAGCTTCAAAATTTTGATGACACGAGTCATTGAAGAGCGAGAAATTTCAGCTTGTTGACGTTCAATCATGCAAAATCCACATATTTTCTCAGGCGACGACGACGTCTTTAATTCCTTCATTCCCTTAACAAGGTTTCTTATCTTTAACATATTTCGATGATTCAGATGTGCAGTTCTACCATGTCAGACAGCTGAATCAAGTGACTTCTTGATGAAAGTCATGACTTTCTGCTCTTCTTCTTGAATGTCATACAGCTCATAGCAGTCAATCAGCTTGTCAATATATTCGATAACATTATTGTCAATCATCAATCTAGGCTGAACATGATGAAAAAACACATCTAGCTTTCGTTTTGACAGAGCGTTCATGCTCATGCAATTATGCTTCATCTCGAGAACATGAATGACTTCTTTGAGCAGCAACTTCATCTCGATGATAGCGAGATTGATTTCAACGCTTTCTTTATCACAGAACATCACTATCTGATCAATGATTATCTGTACAGTCTTCATGTGCTGCTTGTACGTTGAATCAATAAATCTGAATCGATTATTGCAGATATGAGTAGTGCATTCGAAATTCAAAATTCAGTCGACAAATTTCGTGTTCTCAATAGAGCTGACTTGAGCAATCGTGTTTCTGATCATATTAATGATCTGTTTTCGTTCGTCTTGACTCTGTGACGTTGATGATCTTAATTTCGAACAGTTTCTTCGAACGTGCTCTGTCTTATGACATTCATAGCACTTCATTCTGTCATGATGACATTGTCTCTTCTCGTGATTGTAAAAACAGACATTGCAATATGATTCAGTACTTGAGTCATTGTTCTTTCAGAAACTGAATCGATCAAAATCTTCTCGACCTTCTCGATCTCAATCTCTATGTTCTTCTCTTTCACTGTGCATAGCAGCTAAAGTGATTGTGCTCTTCATTCGATTTTTCTTCTTCTTCAAGCTCTGAAGTAGTTTGTCGAGCTCTGAAAGCGCCTTTTTCTTCCTGACTGATTCGTTGAGAACAGTCACGTATGTGTCAAACTCATTACTCATGAAATTGATGATCTTGATCATCACATACTCTTCTATAGTGATTTCTTGATTCTTGATTTCTTTCAAAATGAAGCGCATCTTTCTATCAAAATTTGAAACGTCAATCGAGTTCGCATAGCTCGTCTCTTTCAATCGATTTAATAAGGCTCACTTGAAGACTCATTCATGTGACGTATATCGCTTTCTAAGCGACTCTCATGTTGTCTTTGCATTTCATTCAGATTTAAATTTCATCTGAACAGCTCTGATGCACATTGCTTCAATTTTACTCACCATCTTTTCGTTGTTGATATCTCATTTTTCTATGACTTCTTCACGTTTCTCAATTCTTACTTCTTCGTTCTTCTCAAGTATAGTCTTCTTTTGTTCTTTCATATATGAAAGTGATTGAATTTGATCATCATTGACTAATCTCATCAATTCAATCTGCCTAAGAGCAAACGTCATTTCACGTGCTCATTCTTTGTAGTTGTCACTTTCCTTCAGCTTAAAGAACGTGCATGTCTCATCTTTCTTGATCATCTTTGACGACTTGATTCAGAAGAAAGATATTGTTTTGCTGAAAGTTGATACTAACACAGTTTCTCAAGAAAGATTGATGATGACAGCGATGTCAAATTGCTTATTCAAGCTGACAATAGTCAGATCTACTGCTTGATTGCACAGTCAACGCTTTCGATACTCATAATCTGATGAAGTGTAGATCTGATCATTGACTAAAGGTTTTTTTGTTTTTACAGCAGAGACTATCTATGTTTTGTGTGTCGCAACTGACGCTAGCCTCAATCAGACTAGCGAGCATTGCAACAACTATGTTTCTAATTAGAAACTATGTTTCTAATTGAATGACTACTCTTCTTGCTTCTATCACAGCTTCTACTGCAGCTTTTATTGCTTCAACAATCTTGAGAATCTCATCTCTTCATTGAACTCTGACTCTTGAATGTCTTGATGATAGAATCAATCTCTAGTCGAAAACATCATCTGTATAGCTTGAGAAAACAGTAACACATGTCAATGTGATTAAAGAAGAAATTGACTGCAATATGCATGCGTATTGCAGACGAAACGTCTGCGACTCATGCTTAAGATGTAAACTGTCGAAATCTGAGCAGTGAGAGATCTCATTTCTCTTGAACTGTGAATCTGTCGCGAGAAATTCTCTCTGAGTAATCTCTCAAGCCTAAGAGGGAAATCAGCATAGAGATTGTGCTCTATGTATGTTGCATGCAACGTATACAACATATTTTCGATAGACAGATCTTACAGAACTGATCTCAGTGCTGACGAGTTTATTCAACGCATGCGTGACTTACAAATATCATTTGAAGCAGTTCAAAAAGACTCAAACAATAGTGCTATGCAAATCAAAGAAAAGCGACTATATTGACTCATTGCTCTGCTTGATATCATGAGCAAAGCTCTAGAGTTAATTATGATCAAAAGATTGAGTGACATTGCTGAGACTTATCACATGCTTTCGAATGCTCAAATGAGAGCGAGACGCAAGTAATCTGTGATCTCGACGTTAAATCTACTAGTAGATCAAGTTCACATTGTGTGAGACTGCAACATCAAGTACGTGATCTTCATGCTAAGTCTAGATGTCATCAAAGCGTTTGATCAAGTCTTGCATATCAGACTGCTGCATATGCTGAAAATGAGAAGAATGTTGAGCTACATAGTTGAATGAGCATGCAGCTTTCTAAAGAACAGAGAGACGTCGCTGATATTCAATGAGCAAGCGAGCACTATGCACAAGATTAACGCAGACATATCTCAAGAATTCTTCATTTCATTGATTCTCTTTCTATTTTTCAACGCAAGTTTAATTGAAAAATGCAAAGCATTGAAAATCAAAATCGAAGTGCTTGACTTCATAAATAACATCAACATTCTAGTTTATGACAGATTCATTGAAGAAATTTGCAAAACACTGAGCAAAGCACATGATGTCTGCGTGAAGTGAGTTCAAACTCATGATGCAACGTTTGCATCAGAAAAATACGAGCTCACACATTTTATCAGAAAATCGAGAAAATTCGACATGATGACTAGCATACAAATAGAAAGCTCAATGATCAAGTTGAAGTCAGACGTGCGAGTTTTGAGAGTTCAACTGAACATGAAACTGCGATGAGACGCGCATCTTCGACAGATAGAAGCGAGTCACGTTACAAGAATGCTTACGCTTAATTGTTTAAAAGTCTTCACATGAAAAGCAATCTTCACAAAAGCGAGACAAGTATACTCAGCTGTAATGAGATCAGAAATTACATTCAAAGCATCAGTCTGACATCAGCGCGACAAAGAGAAAGAACTGTCAGACAAGAAATGCAGACTAGAAACTTTACAAAATCAGACTCTACGTCACGTTGCAAAAGCATTCAAAAGAGTAAGCATTGAAACGCTAGAGATTGAAATGTACACAAGTTCGCTGCATGTTCATCTGAACATGCTGCAGAATAAAGTCACATTACGCAGCTGAGTCAACGACAGAACGCAAGAGACTAGATGAGCATGTGAATTCATATGCATTCAACTGATGAAAATTAATCATCTCATCTCTCGCTTCTCTGTTATCAAGAAAATAGTGCTTCTGAACACATTTATTCAAGAAGACGTAAGAATGCAGTCTAAACGCAGATGATTCAATCTCTCTACGATGATTTCAATAAGCGATAACATCGCAATAGCGCTATATCACAAAGATCAATGAAAGCAACGATGAGAAAAATACAAGAAATGCATCGCAGACATTAATGCAACTTCAGCACAAAGATCTTATTTATTCAACAAGATGATAAAGATGTGTAATAATCTTCAGAAGACTGAAAGCACTTTCATAATTCACATCAGAATTGAACGCATAGATCTTAACATTTATCTGCACTCGAGAAACGTTTTGAGCATGAATAGCTCACGATGCGACTGCGAACAAAGTCATCAGACAGCGAAGCATGTACTCATGCACTGCTCGAACTGAACGCATCTGCGATCAAAAATGCTATGCGATGTCGACTTCTTGAACTATCGAATAATCATCACGTTCACGAAAGATCTCAGAGCAGCAGCGAGAATGATGATGAAAATAAAGCTTCTGAAGCAATTTAAAGTGACTAGAACACTCATTTTCTAACGTGCAATCAACGTGAACAAATTTGATACATAGTCTTAATCTTGTTGTTTCAACTGCGTGAAGCAGTTGTATAAATAGCGAGTGATTTTCTACCTCAGAGAGTTTTGTTCACTCAACACACATAGCATAAAGTTTTTCATGAGTCGATCTAATCGATGTCACAAGAGTGTATGAATTTATTATTATTATTATAACTTTCACTTTAATAAAATTTATATGAAGATTTTGTTCTGATACTATGACTTTTAAGAAGATTGTTTCTTTTACATTGAATTTACACTTTTAAATATTCACTTGTAAATCAGCTTCTCATAAATGACTTAATATCATTTTGACATGTTGTTTATGTTTTCATTGAGTTTTGCTGTAGATTAGAATGTTATCTAAATAAACTTGACAGAAGTCGTTTAGAAAGTTTCATAAAATATCATTCATATACTGCTGAAACAAGACAGAATCATTGATAAGTTTGAAGAATAGCATCTTTGATTTATATGCTTTTAAAGCGATAATAAAGAATGATGTAGTTCTTACTATCAGAGTGCATTTATAGTTTGTTGAATGTCAAAATGATATTCAGTTGAGTCAGATGCTTGCAATCAACTATCTTGTTAATTACTTCATTTATGAATGATAAAAAATAATAATTTCTTTTAATAATAGCATTGAGCTTTTGATAGTCAACGCAAAATTGTAGATTTTCATTTGCTTTTAAAGTGAACAGAATGAGTGAGAAATATGAAGCTTTGCTAAAAGTGATAAATTCTTTGAAAAGATTTTTATTTAAATATTTCTTTACTTTCTGAAGCTTGTAGAAAGACATTTGATATGCTTAACAATGAGATAATATCACATTACTCGTAAGCTTTATCTTATGATTGTATGAATGATGAAATGATAGCTTGTTTGCTTGAACTCAATTAAAAACATTTAGAAAATTCTGATATTTTGATGATAGCTTGACTTTAATATCTTCTAGATTCTGAGTCATTTCATCAATAAAAAAGATGTTTATGACATTTAGTTTGCATTGAGTATTGTAAATAATCTTTCTATCAATGTCTTTGATAAACATAGCAAAAACCTCTGTATGATTCTTCTTTAATCATTTTATCAATGTTTAAAAAAAGTAATGTTTATGTTTTGAATCAAGAATGACTCTTTCTGAACAGTTAAAACTGAGTGCTTAAGCATCTTAGAAATTTGATCATGAGCTGCTGAAAAAATCAAAGTGAATCATGATCAACTTGAATGCTTTATATTTGATGAGATTGAAAAAATCGAAAAAGAAGTATTTAATTGATCAGAAAATACAATAATATCATATTGCATGTTCAATAATATTTCATTTTTATTCATTCAAAGTTTGCTTTAAATAGCTTCATGATGTTCAATATCAATTATCAGCATTGACATAATCAGTTTCTTATGACTTTCAATTGTAAGATTGAGTAGAATCTTATAAGTAATAACTTTCTTAAATAGCTTTTCATTATAGTCTTGTATCAACTTCTCTTTTATCAGTAATATAAATTGTATTTTGAGTTTCTTACATACTTTATTGACTAGTCTAATATGTATCAGCATGTAGACAGCAAAATCACTATCTATCAAAGATTGCAAGCTGAATGAGTTGCTCTGAAAGATGAGAGCTGCATTGATCAGAAATAACTTCTTAAAGTAGATTTCTTTCAATAGAATTTTATTTAAATTGTACAAAGATATAATATTTATCTTTTTGATGACTTTTAAAGAAACGATTAGTTTTTTGAATCTGAATCTGAATCAGAGAAAGAATGATTAAATTCTTTATCATTTAATGCATTGATTCTCAAAGATTGATTCAAGCACTCTTTAAAAATATGATCTGACTTATGATAAAAAAATTCAGTTTGTAGATCTATGTCTTTGACGCTAGTCAAAGTCACGTCATATAATTTCAGATGATTAACTGATTTAATAGTTTCAACTGAATTATAAAAGATAGTTTTTGAAAGTTTCTCAGTAAAGATAACTTGTTTAGTCATTCTGACTTTGATCATTAATTTCTTCTCTTTAATATTCTTTATAACTTGATGCTCATTATTCAGATGTATTAAATAATTATGAATTTCACTTAAAGATTCTGATTGAATCATTTGACTACTTCAGACTGCACGAAGACGAAGAGTAATCTTGTCTCATAACTCAATTATTAGTTGTTTCTCATGATAGTTTAAATAGAAGAATAAACGTTGAAAGTGTAAATAGAATTCACTAAATTTGTCAAGTTCTTGAGTGAAATGTGCTGTAAACGTCAGAATTAAAGTCTCTGAGTCTAACTAATTGAATCATTCAATTGACTAAGTGTCAACTAACTTTCAAGCGCACAACGTAGTCACATCGAAACTTTCAGTTGAATCGCTCAGTCAACTGCAAGGCAAAAGATAGCAATTGTATTAAGCTATGCTTAGAACATTTCTAATACTCTCTATAATCAACGAGTCAAGTGACGTACTAAATATCAAATCTAGAGTTGAATTCAAGCATTGATTCAATTCTAACATGTGCATATTCTCTTTGAAAGTTAGTCTCTTTATCAGAATCATTGTAAAGCTCAGCAAGTTCATTTAACAAATCTTTAATTATTTTATAAAGATTCAATAAATCTCATTGACATTGAACTAATGTAACTTTGACTGCATCTTCATTGATTCATAAATGAACGTAGATTAAAATCACTTTATCATTGTTAAAGTGATTGAAATTGATTTTCAGCTTGTCATGAATCTTTCTCTGTCAATCATCTTAAATAAACTCACTTTCATTAATAAACAAAAGTGAATTCAAAAGCTTTATAAAACGCTTGATAAAGTAAAAGAAGAAGAAGAAGAAAAGAACAAATGTATCATTTTTAATTACTTGAAGTTAACTATCTTATTCAATAAACTTGTTCTGAATCTTTATATAATCTTTATTCAGTTGAATTTTAGCTTGATTCATTTCTTCATAGCGAGTTTTTCAAATTTGATCACTGAGAATCTTATCAAATAAATTTAACGCTTCAACGTTTAAATCTTGCTGAGTTCAAAGATTGTTAAAAACTTCTAGAAATTAATAATAATAATAATAAATTCATACATTCTTATGACATCAATTAGATTGACTCATGAGAAACTCTATGCTATTTGTATCGAGTGAATAAAACTCTCTGAGATAGAAAATCACTTGTAATCTATATGATTGCTTCACGCAGTTGAAACAGTGAGTTTTGAGACTATGTATCAAATTTGTTCACGTTGATTGCATGTTAAAGAATGAGTGTTCTAATCACTTTAAATTGCTTCAAGAGCTTCATTTTCATCATCATTTTCGCTATTGCTCTGAGATTCTTCATGATGATGACTATTATTCAATAGTTCAAGAAGTCAGCATCTTGTAGCATTCTTGATCGCAGATGCAATCAGTTCAAGCAATGCATGAGTACATGCTTCATCATCTGATGACTTTATTTGCAGTTGCATCGCAAGCTATTTATGTCTGAAACATTTCTAAAGTGCAGATAAGCATTCAGATCTATGCATTCAATTCTGATGTAAGTTACAAGAATGTTTCTCGCTTTCTGAAAATCATCATGCATCTTCATTATCTTGTTGAATAAATGCAATCTTTGTGTTGAAATGACATTAACATTTGCAATGCATTTTCTGTAGTTTTCTCATCTTTGATTTCATTGATTCTTATGATACTGCGCTATTACAATGCTATCATTTATCAAAGTTGTTACAAAGAGAAATAATCATCTATATTCTTGTGTCTTCTTGAATTGAAATGTTCAGAAGCATTACTTTCTTGATGATGAGTAAGTAAGAAATGACGTGATTAACTTTTATCAAATGAGCGCGTATTAGTTCACATGCTTGTCTAATCTCTTGCATTCAATCATTAACTCAACTGCGTAGCGTGATTTTGTTCTGTAGCATGTTCAGATGAACATGTAGCAGACTTGTGTATATTTCTGTCTTTAAAGTTTCAATGCTTACTCTTTTGAATGCTTCTGCTACGTGACACAGAGTCTGATTCTGAAGTGTTTTTAATCTGCATTCTTTGCTCAACAGTTCATCTTTCTTGTCATGCTGATGTCAGACTGACGCTTCAAATGCAATTTCTGATCTCACTACTGCTGAGTATACTTGTCTCGCTTTTGTGAAGATAGCTTTTCATGTGAAGACTTCAAAATGACTAAGTGTCAGCATTCTTGTGACGTGATTCATCTTTATTTGTTGAAGATGCACGCTTCATTGCAGTTTCATGTTCAGTTGCATCTTTAGAATTTGTACATCTGATTTTGATTTAATAACTGAGTTTTCTATTTATATGCTAGTCATCATGTTGAATCTCTTCGATTTTCTAGTGAAATGCGTAAGCTCATACTTTTCTGATGTGAACGTTGCGTCATGAGTGCAAGCTTATTTCGCGCAGACATTATGTGCTTTGCTCAGTGTTTTGCAGATTTCTTCAGTGAATCTGTTGTAGACTAGAATGTTAATATCATTTATGAAGTCAAGCACTTCAATTTTAATTCTCAATGCTTCGCATTTTTCAATTAAACTTGCATTGAAGAATAGAAAGAGAATCGATGAAATGAGAAATTTCTGCAATATGTCTGCATTTATCTTACGCATGTCACTCGTTTGTTCATTGAATATTAGCGATGTCTCTCGATTCTTTAAAAAGCTGCGTGTTCATTCAATTATGTAGCTCAACGTTCTTTTCATTTTCAGCATGTGCAGAAGTCTGATGTGTGAGACTCAATTAAACGCTTTAACGACGTTTAAGCTTAGCATGAAGATCACATATTTGATTTTACAGCTTCACACTGTGTGAACTTGATTTATCGATAAATTTAACGTTGAGATCACAAATCACTTACATCTCGCTCTCATTTGAGCATTTGATAGCATGAAATGAGTCTCAACTATGTCACTCAGTCTTTTGATCATGATCAACTTCAGTGCTTTGCTCATGATATTGAGCAAAGCAATGAGTCGATACATCTTTGAATTAATATAGTCACTTTTCTTTGATTTATGTAATACTATTATCTGAGTCTTTTTGAACTGCTTTGAATGATACTTGTGTATTATGCATGCATTAAATAAACTTGTCAGTACTGAGATCAGTTCTGCAAGACTCACTTGAAGCATTCTGTTTAAAATATCTGAAGCGTTTGATGCTTTGTCTGCTTTTACTCATCTGATTGTCTGCTTCACTTCATTTTCTGTGATGCGTGAATTGAATAAGACTGTCAGAAGTATGAATGATTCTGTAATATCATTGACATTCGCTTGAGAAGATGAGAAAAAGAACTTTTCTTGCAGTATTTCAATTTTTTTCTCGAACGTTGTTGTCATATAATTGATGTTGCTTCGCTTTAATGACGAAAACTGAGAAAGCTTTTTAGATAGTTGTCTTTCAATTCTAGCTCATTTTGCAAAGCATCATATCAATTTGAGTGCTTCGCTCAGCTCATGCATTTGTGATCTGAAGTGTGCGCATTTTATTTGTCAAATAATCTTGTTTTTATGATCGTTGTGCTTCAGATATTTATTTCACGCATCTAATGTATCTTGCATTTTTCATATGATTTGCAGTCATCTTGATTTCATTACTACTTTGAAGCAGCTTTGATTTCAAAAGTCTCTTACTCAATTTGATGACTTTGTCAAGAAGATAGATTTCTTGATGATCTTCTGTAACACTCTGATAATCTTACACACTCTGTCACTCATCATAGTTTTGTCATCTAAAAAGCGATTCAAAGATAGATGTATTTGCAGATAAGCACTCAATGCTTCTGTATTCATTTTCTTTCAAAGTCATCAAGTCAAGAGTTGCACTGAGATTGTTTGTAAACATAGCTTTGTGATGATCAAAAGATGATTCAATCTCTGATACAGATCAATTTGTATCTTGCACTTACATATCATGAACTGTATTTTCTCGCTGCTAAAGACTAAATTAATCATCGTAAATTGATGGTGAGCTTCGTGAGTAATAGTATCTGATTTTAGCAATAATTTCAGTCTTGCATTTGTAATGATGTTTAGTAGAGTATCAATCATCATATGACGAGTGAAGCATCTTCATCTTTCTCAGTGAGAATGATGTAGATTGAAATCTTCTATGATCAGTTGTTTGCAGTTATTCTTGAGTAGTTCATTCAAATGAGAAATGATTGAAGATTTCTCTGTGAATGTAGTAGACAGTAAGCATGAATTGTAGACATTTAAAAGTTTTAGCGTTTGCGTTTTGTCATCTGCGTTGCGAGTTAATATTCTGATTGAGCAAATGTTTGACTCAGCTGTTTCTACTATTCATTAATTGAATCTTAAATGTTTGTTAATGTATATGCATGTTCTTGATTAAGATGACGAGTTTTTCACTAGATGAAAGAAGTTGTGTGCTGAGCTAAATGATTGTGAATCGTTTTTGTTGCAATCTTGCTTCTATATAGCTACTATGTTGAATTCGCGAACTTTTATGTCAATTAGAAATGATTCTTGAATTTTTAATGACTTTCTGATGTTGTACTGTAGAATTTGTAGAAAAGATTGTTTCATCATAAAGTTATTCATGGCTGTTGTTGACTCTGCAATGAAAAGACTTTTTGTATGCTTTCAATCATCAAGAGTCTTTCTCACTTTCTGATTAAATGTTTCTGAGTTTGCTCAGATGTCATCTCGTCTGAGTCACTACTTATGCAAGAGAAAAGATCAACTCGTCTCTTCTTGATTTCTACTATTTGTCAAGTTGATTCATCAGCGATTCAACTGCATGTTTTCAACATGATTGTTGCTGAGCTTGAGAGATTTATTGAATCAAAAGAGTTCATTGAATCTGAAGAGTTCATTGAATCTGAAGAGTTCATTGAATCTAAAGAGTTCAGAAACAGCAAGAAGAATGCGCAATTGTATTTAGACATTTCAGAGTATTTGAACAGTCTGTTTCTATAGATTTTGAATGCTTGTTTCATCTGCTGTCATTACTTGAGACAGATGCATCTTCAAAGTTCATGATTTTCATTGCAGTTAACATAACATCTTTTATTTGATGACATCACGCACTTCTTGATGTGATGCTTGTCTGCGCACTTTTTGCAGCGCTGATTCTTTCTGCAGAACTTAATCATGTGATTAAATTCGTAACATCTAAAGTACTGTGTAATGTGACAGTTCTTTTCAAATAATTTGCATGCACATTCTTGATACAAGTTCAGCATGCTTACGTTCATTAGTCAATTCATCATTACTTCAATCGTGATTTTTATGATGAATGATGAATAAATCTTCTTGCTCTTTGCTATCTTCTTGAGTCAGACTATTCTTAGAATCTTCAGATCTTCATGAAGTTTTACGTTATCTTTTATCAATCTTTCAATGATCTTTTTCTGATTGTTCATGTCTATTGTAGTGTGTATTTCATGTGTCAGCATTGCGAAGATTCAACGTGCTACGCATGTTGAACTCATGATTTCTTTTGCTCATGTCTGAATCTTTTTCAGATTTGCTCAAGCATCTGAGCTAACTGCGTGAAGAAAAATGTCATCGCTACTCAGCTTGCGAAGTGACATGATTAAATTTCTTTGACTTGTTGAAATGCTTGCGATTCTTTGTAGAATCTGCTTGATTGACTTCTTCTGTATCTTTTTTATTTCTCTTCTGTTCATTATTTTAATCATGACTTCTCATTTCTTGTGCAGAGATGACAGATCATCTCTGAAACGTTGCTCTTTCATTGCTATTTCTTCTCTTATTATGTTCATTCATGACATAATTTTTGTTGAAAGATACATGCTTTTCTGTGTATACAACTGCTTGTTAAGCAGTTGAACTGATGTCTTCAATTTCTGTACATTCTTCGTGATAAATGTATTCTGATTTGTATGATGTTTTTCTTTTGAATCAAGTTGAAGACGTTGAATCAGCTTCAATGCTATCTCTTTTCATGAATAATCTTTGCTTTTCTCTTTCTTTAATGTTGATATCTTTATTAGTAGATCAATAATGTTAGCAACATTCTCTTCATCATTACGTGAGCATTTCAACTCTGCATCTTTGTTTTCTTGCAATGAATCAACATCACTTGCAATCATCTTTTAATCAACATTGCTGCAATTCATGCAATTCATCGTCGTTCAATCATTTTCTAGATTCACTCTGTCTTGTTTGTAGTGCTCTTTTTCAAAATTTGTGATGCGTGCGTTGTGATTGTTTTTTTCATATGAAAAGACTTATTAAAAATTAATATGCATACATTTAAAATTTAGAAATTGAAACATGAGCATTAAGTAAGTATAATAAATAAGTGTATTTATTATTATACAAGCAGCTTTCTTACTTATACATTGTATACATTAATGATACATAATCTTTTTATGAAAGTTTGCATTGCATGAACGCGTTGCATCTTTCTTGTGAAATGTTCATGTACATTTGATGCACATAATTCTAGTTTAAGTTTCAGAAGCATCAACACTTTTATCACTGACTTTCATAACAGAAAGCTGAAAAAAATTAGTAATAATATTAAAATGTAGAATAAATAAATAAATATTTCTTTTATTTTTAGAAGTATGAAAAGACAGTAAATCAAACAAGAATCATGATATCAAGAAAGCATTAAAACTTATTTCTTTGCTCATTATTTTATTAAACAGATCAAGATCAGACTCACAACGAGATTCATTTATACATGATGTTGACTACGAATCTTTTGATTCTATTCTGTGATTGAATAGAAGTCAGAAGAGTCAAGAGATCTCAATTCAACGCAGTTCAAATGATGTTAAAACGTTGCGTGATCAGAAAAGTCATCATGCAAAGTTTTCACTCATGCAACAACATCTTTTCTAACAGTCACAATTGATCTACGAGAAAGATTAATAACATGTCAATGTCAGTAAAAGATGAAAAGATACTACTAGTGATTAAATAACTCAGATGCAGAGTCGAAGAGTTGTGACTGTAAATGATCGAAGAAATGATGATTCATCAATCATGTCAATATACTGAAACATCTTCATTACATCAACAATGTCATCAAGTAATTGATGAAAAGATATCAGATAGAATAGTTGTTTCAGATGATGAGTCTGAAAGTTGTGACTACATGTGCTTGAAGAAGTAGTGACTTGTTGATCACGCTGATATACTGAAAGAGCTTGAGCTCATCTTTTTTACTTGACGTCAAGTCATACATCTATCTACGTGAAAAATTGAGAGCGCAAGAGAGTGATCAGAACGCATTCTCTTCTATTAATCAGAGTCAAACATCAAATGATTGCGATTGCATGTCTATACTAACAATCTATTCAACGTCTACGTGACACAAGTCAAATCAAGAGAAGAAAAGAATTATTTAATATAATCACACTTTATCTTTTCATCATGCGCGTCTCTCTTTCATCACATATTTCTCTGCTCAATGAATGATAATCATTGAGCAAGAGAACGCAGTTTTTGACACTACAATCATGAGCATCACGAGTGCAACGAAATTGACTTCGCGATCAAAGATCAAAGATCGAAGCATTGTTGTATAAAATATTATCAATGAAGAGCAGAGCAAAGATGATGCATCATAATCAAACAGCACAGATACTCTCATCAAGAGTTTACTCAAGCATCACGCGCTGAATAGAAGCTATAGATTCATTACTGATAACATAGTGTCAATTTTATTGTTTCGACGATGTGAAGTCATCATGTAGTTGACAAGCAATTTTCTTTCTCAGAGAGTTTCGTTCAATTGATACACATAGCATAGTTTTTCTCATGAGTCAAACTTAAATCAATGTCACAAGAGTGTATGAATTCAAATCAAATTAAATCAAATTAAATCAAATTAAATCAGATCAAGATCATTCTGTAATTTAATGAGTATAATCAACTTAAAAGCAGACAACATGATAGTACAATTATAATATCATAATGTTAATGATTTTTTAACTGTGAACTTATGATTGTTAATTACAAATTCAATCAAAGAATTTCAGAATAAAAATCATTTACTTTAAAAATGATTTTAACTTTATCATCAATTTTCTTGATTTTTTCATCATTTTTTGACTTCATGATGTCATCATAAATTGAGCATGAATTATTGCAATATTTTTAACAAAATGCTTAAATAATGCTAATTATATAATAAATGTACAATAATTTAATTATTAAAATATAATGAAATTATGCTTTTATACATAAGTAAAAAGATTGTAAATAATTGAAATTAAAAGAAGTGAAAGTGAGATTAAATCTATTATTAAGTTTGAATTACTCAACTTAATTTAATTTAAGTTTTCAATTTGAGTTAAATTGAGAGAAATTAATTCAACTTAAACAAGTTGAGTTAAACTCTCAATTTAACTTAATCAACTTAATGAGTTAACTTAAATTTGATTGAAAAAACAATCACAACGCATGCATCACAAATTTTGAAAAAAGCATTATAAACAAGACAGAGTGAATTTAGAAGATGATTGAATGACGATGAATTGCATGAATTGCAGCAATGCTGATTCAAAGATGATTGCAAGTGACGTTGATTTATCACAAGAAAACAGAGATGCAAAGTTGAAACATTTATGCAATAATGAAGAGAATGTTATTAACATTATTGATTTATTAATAAAGATATCAACGTTAAAGAAAGAGAAGAGCAAAAATTATTCATGAAAAGAGATAGCATTGAAGCTGATTCAACGTCTTCAACTTGACTCAGAAGAAAAACATCATGCAAATCAGAATGCATTCATTACGAAGAATGTACAGAAATTGAAGACATCAGTTCAACTGCTTAACAAGCAGTTGCATACACAGAAAAGCACACGTCTTTCAATGAAAATCACGTCATGAATGAATGTGACAAGAGAAGAAATAATGATGAGAAAGTAATGTTTCAGAAACAATCTGTTGTCGCTTTGCAAGAAATGAAAAGTCATGATTAAGATAATGAACAGAAGAGAAATAAAAGAGATACAGAAGAAGTTGATTGAGCAGATTTTACAGAGAATCGCAAGCATGTTGACAGATCAAAGAAATCTAATCATGTCACTTTGCAAGCTGAATAACGATAATATTTTTCTTCATGCAGTTAGTTCAGATGCTTAAGCAAATCTGAAAAAGACTCAAACATGAGCAAAAGAAATCATGAGTTTGACACATGTAATATGTTGAATCTTCGTAATGCTGACATATGAAGTACACACTACAATAAACATGAACAATCAGAAAAAAATCATTAAAAGACTGATAAAAGATAACGCAAGATTTCATGAAGATCTGAAGATTCTAAGAATAGTCTGACTTAAGAAGATAGCAAAGAGTTAAAAGACTCATTCATTGCTCATTATAAAAATCATGATTGAAGCGATGATGAATTGACTAATGAACATGAGCATGCTGAACTTATATCAAGAATGTGCATGCAAGCTATTTGAAAAGAACTGTTGCATTACACAATGCTTCAGATGTCATGAATTTGATCATATAATTAAGTTCTGCAGAAAGAATCAGCGCTGCAAAAAGTATGTAAACAAGCATCACATCAAGAAGTGCGTGATGTCATTGAATAAAAGACATTGCATCAACTGTAATGAAAATCATGAATTCTGAAAATGCATCTGCTTCAAGTGATGATAGCAGATGAAACAAGCATTCAAAATCTATAGAAACAAATTGTTCAAATACTCTGAAACATCTAAATACAATTACGCACTCTTCTCGCTGTCTCTGAACTCTTTAGATTCAATGAACTCTTCAGATTCAATGAATTCTTTTGATTCAATGAATCTTTCAAGCTCAGCAACAATCATGTTGAAAACATACAGTTGAATCACTGATGAATTGACTTGACAAATAATAAAGATCAAGAAGAGATGAGTTGATCTTTTCTTTTGCGTGAGTAGCGACTCAGATGAGATGACATCTGAGCAGACTCAGAAATGTTCAATCAGAAAGTAAGAAAGATTCTTGATGATTGAAAGCATACAAATAGTCTTCTCATTGCAGAGTCAACAACAGCTACAGATAACTTTATAATAAAACAATCTTTTCTATGAATTTTACAGTACAACATCAGAAAGTCATTAAAAATTCAAGAATTGTTTCTAATTAATAAAAAAGTTCGCGAATTCAACATAGTAGCTATACAGAAGCAAGATCGCAACAACAATGATTCACAATCATTTAACTCAGCACACAACTTCTTTTATTTAGTGAAAAACTCGTCATCTCAATCAAGAACATGCATATACATTAACAAACATCTAAGATTCAATCAATGAATAGTAGAAACAGCTGAATCAGACATTTGCTCAATCAGAATATTAACTCGCAACGCAAATGATGAAACGCAGACGCTAAGACTTCTAAACATTCACAATTCATGCTCATTGTTTATTACATTTACAGAGAAATCTTCAATCATTTCTTGTTTGAATAAACTACTTAAGAATGATTGCAAATAATTGATTATAGAAAATTTCAATCTACATCATTCTCACTGAAAGAAGCGAAGATGCTTCACTCATCATATAATGACTGATACTCTACTAAACATTATTACAAACACAAGACTGAAATTATTGCTAAAATTAGACATTATTACTCGCGAAGCTCACAATTAATTTACGATGATTGATTTAGTTTTTAGCAGCAAGAAAATACAGTTCATGACATGCAAGTGCAAGATACGAATTGATCTGCATCAGAAATCAAATCATCTTTCAATCATCACAGAGCTATGTTTATAAACAATCTCAATGCAACTTTTGATTCAATAACTTTGAAAGAAAATGAATACAGAAGCATTGAATGCTTATCTGCAAATACATCTATCTTTGAATGACTTTTTAAATGACAAGACTATAATGAATGACAGAGTGTGTAAGATTATCAGAGTACTACAGAAAATCATTGAGAAATTTATTTTCTTGACAAAGTCATCAAATTAAGCAAGAGACTTTTGAAATCAAAGCTGCTTCGAAGTAGTAATAAAATCAAGATGACTGCAAATCATATGAAAAATGCAAGATACATTAAAAGCATGAAATGAATATCTGAAACATAATGATTATAAAAACAAGATTATTCAACAAATAAAATGTGCACACTTCAGATCACAAATGCATGAGCTGAGCAAAGCACTTAAATCAATATGATGCTTTGCAAAATGAGCTAGAATCGAAAGTCAGCTATCTAAAAAGCTTTCTCAGTTTTCATTCTTGAAGTGAAGCAACATCAATCATATAACAATGATGTTCAAGAAAAAAATTGAAATACTGCAAGAAAAGTTCTTTTTCTCATCTTCTCAAGCGAATGTCAATGACATTACAGAATCATTCATACTTCTGACAGTCTTATTCAATTCACGCATCACAGAAAATGAAGTGAAGCAGACAATCAGATGAGTAAAAGCAGACAAAGCATCAAACGCTTCAGATATTTTAAACAGAATGCTTCAAGTAAGTCTTGCAGAATTGATCTCAGTATTGACGAGTTTATTCAATGCATGCATAACACACAAGTATCATTTGAAGCAGTTCAAAAAGACTCAGACAATAGTATTATGCAAATCAAAGAAAAGCAATTATATTGATTCAAAGATGTATTGACTCTTTGCTTTGCTTGATATCATGAGCAAAGCGCTGAAGTCAATCATGATCAAAAGACTGAGTGACATAATTGAGACTCATCACATGCTATTAAATGCTCAAATGAAAGTGAGATGCAAGCGATTCATGATCTCAACGTTAAATCTACTGATAAATCAAGTTCACACAGTGTAAGACTGTAAAATCAAATATGTGATCTTCATGCTAAGCTTAGACATCGTTGAAGCGTTTAATTAAGTCTCACACGTCAGACTTCTGCATATGCTGAAAATGAAAAGAATGTTAAGCTACATAATTGAATAAACATGCAGCTTTCTAAAGAATCAAAAGACATCGCTAATATTTAATGAATAAATGAGTGACATGCGTGAAATAAACGCAGACATATCACAGAGATTTCTCATTTCATTGATTCTCTTTTTATTCTTCAACGCAAGTTTAATTGAAAAATGCAAAGCACTAAAAATTAAAATTGAAGTGCTTAACTTCATAAATGATATTAACATTCTAGTTTATAACAGATTCACTGAAGAAATTTGCAGAACACTGAGCAAAGCACATGATGTCTGCATGAAATGAGTTTGCACTTATGATGCAATGTTCACATCAGAGAAGTACAAGCTCACGCATTTCACTAAAAAATCAAAGAGATTTAATATGATGACTAGCATACAAATAGAAAACTCAGTTATTAAATCAAAATCAAACATATGAGTTCTAAAGATGCAACTGAACATGAAACTGCAATGAAATGCGCATCTTCAACAAATAAAGATGAATCACGTCACAAGAATGCTGACACTTAGTCATTTTGAAGTCTTTACATGAGAAGCTATCTTTACAAAAGCGAGATAAGTATACTCAGCAGTAGTGAGATCAGAAATTGCATTTGAAGCGTCAGTCTGACATTAGCATGACAAGAAAGATGAACTGTTGAACAAAGAATGCAGACTAGAAACACTTCAGAATCAGACTTTACATCACATAGCAGAAGCATTCAAAAGAGTAAGCATTGAAACTTTAAAGACAGAAATATACATAAGCTCGCTACATGTTTATCTGAACATGCTACAGAACAAGATCACGCTACGCAGTCAAGTTAATGATTGAACGCAAGAAATCAAACAAGCATGCAAATTAATATGCGCTCATTTGATGAAAGTTAATCACATCATTTCTTGCTCACTCATCATCAAGAAAGTAGTGCTTCTGAATATCTTAATTCAAAAAGACACAAGAATACAGATGAGATGCAAATGATTATTTCTCTCTGCAACAACTTTAATAAGTAATAGCATTGCAATAGCACAGTATCATAAGAATCAATAAAATCAAAGATGAAAAAACTACAGAAAATGCATTGCAAATGTTAATGTCATTTCAACACAAAAATTGCATCTATTCAACAAGATGATAAAGATGCGTGATAATCTTCAGAAAGCAGAAAGCATTCTTGTAACTTATATCAGAATTGAACGCATAGATTTGAATGCTTATCTGCACTTTAGAAATGTTTCAGATATGAATAGTTTGCGATGTGACTGTGAATAAAGTCATCAGACGACGAAGCATGTACTCATGCATTGCTTGAACTGATCACATCTGCAATCAAGAATGTTACAAGATGCTGACTTCTTGAACTATTAAATAATAGTCATTATCACGAAAAATCTCAAAGCAGTAGCGAAGATGATGATGAAAATGAAGCTTTTGAAGCAATTTAAAGTGACTAGAACATTCGTTCTTTAACATGCAATCAACGCAAACAAATTTGATACATAGTCTCAAAACTCACTGTTTCAACTGCGTGAAGCAGTCATATAGACTGCAAGTGATTTTCTATCTCAAAGAGTTTTGTTCACTCAATACAAATAGCATAAAGTCTCTCATGAGTCGATTTAATTGATGTCACAAGAATGTATGAATTTATTATTATTAAATTTAATTGCAGATTTAGAAAAAGAAATTAAAAAGTTTTTCAAGCATATCAACATGTTTAAATGTCAACTCATCATTATACTCATTATTCTACTCATTATTCTACTCATCACTTTACTCATTACTTTACTCACTATTCTACTCATCACTTTACTTATTATTCTACTCATTATTCTACTCACTACTTTACTCATCATTCTATCTACTCATTTATCTACATGTTCAGCTATTAACTCAGTTACTTACTTATTCATTAAATTTCTCACCAAATTTCTCATCAAACTTCTCATTAAACTTTCTATCAAACTTTCTACCAACTTCTTTATCAAACTCTCTATCAAATTCTCTTTCAAATTTCTTATTAAACTTTCTATCAAATTTTCTATCAAATTTTCATCAAACTTACATGCTTATTACTTTATTAAAATTGATTGCAAAAACATTTGAGAAAGAATTGAGAGAGTTATATTATTTTTGATACATAGTATATTATATTTAGTATTAAACTGATCATTAAGTCAAGTTTTTATATCTACTTTCTGACTTAATTCAAGTACTTGATATCAATGTCATGACTCAGCTTGAATACTTGATATCAATCTCATGACTCAACTCAATATTGATCTTAAGTCAAGTCAGAATTCAAGTTCTTGACTCAACTTATTAAGCAATCAAAAATTCAGAATTCAACTATTGATAGAAGTTTTCTGAGCAGAATTCATGATACTATTGATTGACATCTTCAGAACTCATGACTCATGAGAATACTGACTACTATTGATAGAGATTTCTCAAGCAGAATTCATGATACTATTGATTAACATCTTCAGAACTCATAACTCATGAGAATATTGACTACTACTAATAAAGATTTCTTAAGCAGAATTCATGATACTATTGATAATGCAACAGAGTAATGTAATTGATTAAAGCTTATGCTTGTAATTACTAGACTTGAGAAATCTTTATCAATAGTAATCAGTATTCTCATGAGTCATGATCAATACTCATGAGAAAATCTTTATCAATAGTAGTCAGTATCTTCATAAGTTATGAAGATGCAATCAAATCAATTGCATTACTCTGTTACATTATCATTCAACAAGTTAGCAGTAGTAAATCATATTTTAATAAGTTGAATCAAGAATTCAAGTCAATACTTGATATCAACATTATGATTTAACTTGAATACTTAATATCAACATCATGACTCAACTTGAATACTCAATTTTAAAATTCTAATTTAAATCAAGTCTTAATGAGTTGAAAACTTGACTTAAGCTTAATGATTCAACTTAATGTAATCAATTTATTTAGTATATAGAAATTAAATTTGAATTAACTCAACTTGATTTTGAATTAAGCTTGAGTTGAAAAAGATTAACTCAATCTCAGCTTAAACTCAAGATTAAGTTAAGTTGATCTCTTTCAACTCAACTCAATTCTGACTCAACAACAGATTTAAGTGAGATCAGAATCTTTATTGTTGATAATAGTTTCAATTGATATACATGTTCAATCTTGACTAGAATCTTGAAAAGTTTTAACATTTTATCATTTAGTTTCTTTGATGATCTTAAGATCATGATGTTTCTAGAATTTAAAAACATCATGTTATTTATCTTGTAAATCATTTTCTTTCAATGTTTATCAATCTGTTTCTTTATTGTAACTTTGACTTTTGCTAATGCTTGCTTGATCAATGCTAGTGATCATTTTATATGTTTGAAGATATTTTCTGCTTTGTCTGCTTTAATTCTAGCATAAGTGATTTCATATTCAGTTGAGTCTGAATTAAAGTTCATATGAAAGTGAAAGTTCTTATTTAGAAAGAATGTCAACTGTTCAATTAAAAATGAGATAGCATTGTTATCAATGAATTCAGTTATGAATAATCAGATGAATCAATCATCTTGCATATATGAACAGTAACTTCATAGATATTATTTTACATCTTGATTCACTCTTTCTGTCTGATCATTAATATGTAAATGATAGTCTGTAAACAGTTTCATCTTAATATCAAGTTTCAGACATAAAGACTTTTAAACAATTGATATGAATTGAGAATTGATTCATTTAATTTTCAACTATAATTTGTTTCTGAATTGTTAATTTCTCTGTTAAGTTTAAGACAGATTCTTGATCTGATTCTTTTATATCAGAGAATTGCAGATCAAATTTGCTTTCAGACAATAATATCTGATGCTGATAAAGCTTTTGATCATTATTTGCTTCAACTAACTTGACATTTGACATTTGAGTCAGCGTATTAACTTTCAAATTCTGTTTATCTGATTGATAAATAATCTTGAAGTTATATTCAGATAAACTGATTATGTCAAGTCAAGTACTTGACTTGAAAAGTATTAAGTCAAGTTGAAAGATTTTTGAATTCAAGTTGCGTTGAATTGAAAAGTTGAACTCAAGAACTTGAATCAAGTTGAAAAGCTGAACTCAACAAGAAGTAAATAAATAAATGTAAATAGCTTGATTGAACAGTCTTCATGATTTCTCGTCATGACTTTCTATCAAATCTTTCTATCAAACCTCTTTATCAAACAGTCTTCATGATTTTTCGTCATGACTTTCTATCAAACCTTTCTATCAAATCTCTCTATCAAACAGTCTTCATGATTTTTCGTCATAACTTTCTATCAAACCTCTCTATCAAACAGTCTTCATGATTTCTCGTCATGACTCTTTATCAAATCTCTCTATCAAATGATCTTCATGTTTTTTTCTCATGACTCTTGTCAGAGACTGAGCTAAACTAGAGATACTATCAATATAGATGACTGGTATTATTATTACTTTGATAGAATTTAGGTACAAGACAATACATCAGATAATGTACAAGACGAAAGACAAAGAGCGAAAGAAAAGAACGAGAACTCGACTTCTATATACATGAATCGAGCAGAATCAAGGCTAGACAGTAGTTCTATTGACTTAAGATTGCAGAAGTTCGCGCACACGACTGAGATGATCGAAACAGAATTACTGAGACTAGATTAAGATGACGATGACTAGATTGATGACTTGATTCATTGAACTGCGAAACAGATTCAATGAATCGAGATTATTTAAGACATCGACGATTTATGTTCTAAATTGAGTTGATAATCTGACATCATGACAGTAGCTTTTCTCTTCAAGGCTGAGCTTCTGCAAGACGACGAGAAGAAACAAGATGAGACGAGAAAGAATCGAAGACGAAGGCTGAAACGAGACGAGAATTGGTGAAAACGCATTTTAATGTGATGAAGCACAGATGAAACTAGAATAGATCTGAATCACATCTGAGTCAGATCTGAGCAAGATGTCTGAAGAATGAGACGAGGTGAAACGCATTTTAACATGATGATGCACAGATGAGACTAGAATACATCTGAGTCACATCTGAATCAGATTTAGACAAGATGTCTGAGTCAGATCTAGGCAAGATCTGAGTCAGATCAAGACTGAATTGAGATGATGAAGATTGAACTTAAAGTTCTTGACATTGACATTGAGACATCACACACGACAGTACATGTGATTCTTCAGCGACAGAGTTGGCGAGGTGATATTCATCGAGCGCTTGCTCACAATTATTCAGAAGATGAAAAGACTTTCAAGTAGAGAAGTGATCTTTTCAATCGACGTAATACTTGAGCAGAGATGAGTTATAGCATCTATCACGCTTGAAGTTTAGTATGCTGTTTACATATCAGAATCTTTCATCATTCTCAACGACAACGAGTTTTTGAAGTTTCTGACGTTGACTTGAAAGAGAATCACTTGCGATATGACTCAGAAGAATGACATGAAAAACTGAATGAATCTTCATGAATGCTGAAAGATCTAACTCGATGATCAGAGAATTGTTCTCGAAGACACACTTGATCTTGAAGAGATCAACATTATGATCGTCTAACTTGACAACAAGGCGAGCGATGCTGAGATTACGAGCATTCAGTCAGACTTCATCTTCGACAAAGTATCTAGAACAAGAACGACGAAAGAGATTGACATTGAATTCGTAGATGATCTGAGTTATAAGCATCTCATCACGTAGATGCTCAGTTAGTTTCTTCATCTTCTTGATGAACTCTTCGACATTGATTAACTTGTCTCGAGCTTGAGACGTAAGATTCTCGAGCAGAAACTCAGAAGACTTAAAGTCTAGACGTGAGTTCTGACTCAAATTGATCAAGAAGAGTGATGCTAAAGTGATTGATGACGATGCATTATTGACGACGAATTCAACTTCAGAAAGTCACTTAGCTCAGTCATTCTGCATGTAGTTGACGAAGACTCGAAGATAATGCTTCATGACAGCATTGACTCTCTTGATTTGATCATCAATGTCAGAGTGATACGTCGTTGATAACTTAGCGTCTATCTTCAGCATTTTACACATATGCTTTCAGACATCGAAGATGAATTGTGTGTCTCGATCAGACATGAAGAACTCGAATAAATCATGATGTTTTCAAACATGAGCATAGAAGCAGTTGATAGCTTCTTCAACTTTCATAGAAGTGATGAGAACTAAATGTCTCATTTTGATAAGATGATCGACGAAGACTAGAACATATCTATATATGATATTCATGAAGATACTGAGCGATAAAGAATCTACATAGTTCATGAAGACATCACGTCAACGACGTTCAAGAACTGAAAGAGAACACAATCATTCTTGAGTTCATTGTCTAGAGAGCTTGAAACGTGTGCACACGTGACAGTTTCGTACAAAGCGTTGAACATACTTATAAATGTTTGATCATCAGTAAACTCGACTGATCAGTTCATAGCTTTTTGCTCTTTCTGAATGATCATCGACGACACTATCATGAGCGAGCTGAATGATACGAAGACGTAGTTTATCTGAGTTGAGCACGTACTTTCTTTCTTGAAAGTACAGATGATTCTCGTGTTCTTCACACTCGACTAGAGAGATCTTGTTGTGATGTCGTGCTTCATTGCGAAGCACTTCGATTATCTGAGCTGCGAATTTGTCATTGATTTCGACTTGCTTTCACAATGTCTAAGTGAGAATGTCAGCAGAATCTTCATCAAGATTCAGAGTGTCTTGATCTAGCTGAGACTCAACGTCTTCAACGTCGAATTCTTCGATTTCTAGATTCATGAGAACTAGAATTTGCAAAAGTGCTGAAATAACTGAAAACAGATGTAACTGAACTGAATCTAGAACGATGATTTGTGACTGAAGCTTCATAACTTTGATGTCAAAGATGTTGAGAGCGAGATTCTCAACAATATCGAAGTCTAAAACATGAGTTTTCAGAATTGTCTGATGTTGATATTGATGTCGAGAATCGAATGTATTTCTCTCTTTAGAGAGATCTTCTGAGCGACGTGTCAGAGCATTCGACTTATCGTCAATCTTGTCGAGACAATAAGCGATGTGATAGTTGAATCTAGACAGAAACTCACTTCAACAAGCTTGACGACGACTCAACTGCTTAGTTGACATGAAATACTCAAGGTTTTTGTGATTCGTGATCATCTCGACAGAATAGATAGAGTCTTTGAGCTCTGATCATCATTTCTCGAAAGCGCAAACAATGATCATGAGTTCTTTATCGTAGATCTCGTAGTTACACTCGACTGAGTTATGCTTCTTCGAAAAGTAAGCGACTGAATGAAGAATCTCATTCT
>JAABVA010000831.1_pt1 | contig 35732 bp, 28 predicted proteins | sample 5560331 | NCBI WGS metagenome assembly JAABVA01 (sample SAMN12812661, study PRJNA571458) | rock metagenome | isolation source: Antarctica rocks | place: Antarctica: Victoria Land, Mt New Zealand sud | collected 2016-01-07 | reverse complement strand
GCCGAAAGGCGCGGCCGGCCCGTTCGGCGCCGTTGTTGGTGGCTTCCCACGCCGCGTTGCCGAGATACACGCTTAGTCGCGCGAATTGGTCCGCATCGAGGCGCTCTTGGGCGCGGCGCAACGGGGCGTGGTGTGCATACAGAGGGTTGGTTTGCCACCTCTGATAGCGGTCACACACCTCGTCGGGCGGACGGCGTCCCCCCGCAGGGGTGCGCCAGATGGCGTACCAGTCCTCCGCGAACGCGCGCACCGACCGGAGGGCCTCACCGACCGGACTCGTGAGCAGGACGTGGAGTCGTGCTCGCTCCTCATCGGTGAGATGGTCGGGGCGACGGACAAATAAGAAGCGTTGCGTCCGCAACTCGTCACCGATCTGGCGGACCTGTGCCCAACTCTCCCACGGGGCCGGGGGCGGGGCGAGGCAGCCCGGCTGCGCCGGTCCGCCCGACTCTCCGGAGGCGCCACCACAGTGATCGCTCGGATTGGGCCGCGCGACCGCACGGGGGACGTCCGGCGGCGGCGGCGGGAAGGACGCGTCCATGTCCATGTCCTTCATAGGAGAGGTATCCCGCAACCATTTCCGGACCGTGTTGCGCGCGAAGCCCGTCTGGCGGACGATGCCATGGATCGACAGACCGCGCTGGCGCAATGCACGGACTTGCGCTGGACCGGCGGCGTAGTTCGGCTCGCCGTCCTCCGCACCCTCCGGCACGGTGCCGGCCGGCCCTCGCCGTCGTCGACCAGGCCGGCGTCGCGGGGGGGTGGGCAAGGACGCCCGTATCTCCCGCACCGTCTGCAGGACACTCTTCGTGACGTAGCGCGTCTGATGGAAGAGGCACAGTTGGTGCGCTGCGGTCGGCCACACCGCCGCCAACGCGGCGGGGTAGAGCGGGGAGCCGTCCGTGATGACTTGCTCCGGCGCGATGCCCGCCGCCCGCAGGCGCTCGAGGAAGTCGCACATCGTCGCGACGGTGACCTCACCATGCACCAATTGATACCCGATCAGGCGATCGCCCTCCGGTGCGGCTGGATCGACGGCGAGCAGCACGGCGAGCTTATCCTTATACACCTCGTCGACGCAGAGGATGCCGCTGAACTCCGCGACTACCCAGGCGGTGTAGTCGCCGTCGAGGGTGAGGCCGGCGGCGTAGTCCCGGCACCAGCGCCGGATCATCGCCTCGCTTGGGCGCACCCAGAAGTCGCGGGCCAGGCGCTGGACCACGCGCGCCCGAGCCATCCCATCCTCATAAACAGAGCGAACCGCCTTGGCGACGACACGCGTGGTGTAGGTCGCGTCCGGGCGTAGGAAGGGCGGTCGCGCCCGGAAATAGTGGCGGCACGGGCGGCAGTGATGCACACTGACCGTGACCAGCAGCAGGACGGGGCGCTCCAGGTCAATGTCGAGGGCCGTACGTCGCGTCTCCCATACGCGCGCCACCGATCGTGTGCAGCGATCACAGGGGGCGACGGGGAGGCTCCACACGACATGCCGGACATGGCACGCCGTGTAGTTAAAATGGGGGGGCAAATCTTCCATGGGCTACATCCAAAGGGTAGCCTATCCAGTACTATTACTATAGATACAGTTTAACTCCCCCACCCTCGGCCCAACGTCAATTACGAAGTCTCGGCGTTTCTGGGTTAATTCTACGTCGCCGTTAGCAATGGGAGCCATCACGGGTTTATAGGAGGAAAACGTGGACCTCGCGCCACGGGCCGCGTCGATCGCGCCAAAAAGGATTAGCCCGTCATACTGACCGCAGCGAGCGGCTCGCCGTATTTGGCGAGGAGACGCTGTTCACTGTCGTCCAGATGCGCGCGGAAATGGGCCACGGCACGCTCTGGGTCGTCGCTCTGCAGCACGTTGATCAACGTCCGGTGTTTGTCCACGACAAGGCTCGGGTAGTCATCCGGAATCGGGGTGTGCAGGATGCACAGGCGGAATTCGCTGAGCAAATTCGCGTAGAGCGCCGAGATACGTGGGCTCCCGATCGCGTCGATCAGCGCCGTGTGGAATATCACATCAACTTCGACCACCTCGCGCCAAGGGCTGTTCTCCAGCAGGCGTTCAAATGGGGTGAGCACTGCGCCGGGGTCAAACCCCAAGACGCCGCGCGCGGTGAGGGCGCGCGCGGCGTCGAGCTCGAATACGGCTCGCGCGCGATAGATGTCGGCGATGTCATCGCGCGTCAGGCGCGGGACGAAGACCCCCCGGTGGGGTTCCCGGCGCAGGAGGCCTTGCTGCACCATCTGCGCGAGGGCCGCGCGGAGCGTGTGTCGGCTCACCCCGTAGTCGGCGGCGAGTTCCTCCTCGCGGAACCATTCGCCGGGGGCGTAGCTCCCCGCGAGGATCGCGTCCGAGATGGCCGTTACCAGGGCATCGACCGTCGTGACGCGGCGAAAGGCGTGTGGGCCCCCTGCCATTCGTTGTGCTCCTTGTGTCAGGCTACCAGTGTCAGCTACCAGGACTATCGTGGCCCAAGTATAACAGCATTATGATTGTTGCACGGGTGCACCTCGAAATAGTGGGACGTGGCCTGCGACTGCGGTCGCATGGCACACCACCGCCGACTGCGGTCGGGTGTCGCCCTACGATGTGACGCTTCGACGCCCCCGTCCTGGCACCGCAGTGCCCGTGGTCTGCCATGCGACCGCAGTCGCAGACGTCTCCCGCGCAATCCCACTATTTCGAGGTGCACCCTTGTTGCACAATGCTACTTGACAACAAAAAGGAAGTGCATTAAGATGGGACTACGTTGTTAGCAATGGCGCTCCTTTAGGGCTTTCGAGCACGAGCGGAGGTGACGCAATAGGCGAAAATCCCATGTCCGCCAGGCGATATCTGGCCTCCGTGCCACTCTTGCTACCCGTTCGGTCGCTGGCGTCCAGGTGGCATGTGTCGAACCATCCTAAGAAGCGATTCGGCAAGACAGTAGTTCCGATGAGGGCATTATAATGCGTATGCGACGAAAGTTCGGTCTCCTGCTTTTACCCCTAGTCACAGCTGCGTTGATCAGTTCCAGTAGCCCTGCAGCGCGATCAAATGCTGCCGCGCCCGCTACCGCGAAGGTATATAAGATCTATCTGGTCAATCCCTTCGCGGGGAACGATTGGCGCGTGCAGATGCAGAACGATGCGCAGATCCTTGCTCAAAAGCCACCATTGAAGGGGCGCGTCGACCTCCACATCGACAACGGGGCTGGGAATACGGTTCCTGCCCAGATTGCGTCGCTCAACAACATCATTGCGACGCACCCTGATGCGATTTTGATGGAGGCGGCGTCATCCGCAGGAAGCAACGCTGTAATTCAGCGCGCATGCAGCCAGGGGATCCTCGTGATCTCCTTTGACTCCGTAGCCACGGCGCCGTGCGCCTGGAAGGTATCAGCCGACTGGAATTTCATTGCGAAGACCAATGCCGAGTGGCTGGCGAAGTCCATCCATTATAAGGGCAACATCTTTGTCGACCACGGCCAAGCCGGCGTCGCGCTGGCCGACCAACTCTACAACGGCGGCCTCGACGCATTCAAGAAATACAAGGGCATCCATGTCGCGGGAACATTCTACTCCCAGTTCGCGCTCGGGCCAGAGCAGTCTGGGGTCGCCAGCCTCCTGTCGGCGCATCCGAACGTCGACGGTGTCTATTCGGAAGGGTACGGCGTCGGTGCGATGCGGGCGCTCAAGAATGCTAGCCACGCGCAGGTACCTGTTGCCGCCTACAGCTACAACATCACAACGGTCAACTGCTTGAAGCTGCACGCGCAGTGCATCGCGGGTGCGACGCCGGCCTGGATCAGTGGGCTGGCTATGAAACTGGCGGTTCAAGCTCTGGACGGCACTATCTCCAAGGCGCCTCGCACCTACTTCAACCCGACGACCTTCTACGAGACGAACAACGTGAAGGTGCCGGGTGCCAACATCTACCCGATTGAGGTTGGCGTCACGGCATTCCCGCACCAGCCTGATGGGCTCTTCGTCCCGGTCTCCGCGCCATGGGCGCACATCGCACCGGAAGAGGCTTTAACCGGCAAGCTGTAGCTTCATCTTCAGCCTTCGGGTAGGGTGCCTGGACGGGCAGTTCATCCAGCCGCCCCACCGTTCTTCCTTGGTGAACGATGGCAGATCTTGAGATTCGTGGCCTCACGAAGGCGTTCGGTGGCATCCATGCCCTCGATGATGTCGATTTTTCAGCCTCGACCGGGAAAGTTCACGCCCTGCTGGGAGAGAATGGGGCGGGCAAGAGCACGCTGATAAAAATCCTCACCGGCGCCATTCGGGCCGACGCCGGAGACATCCGGCTCTTCAGGCAGCGTGTTCAAATACGCAATCCGCGTCAGGCGCGTGCCGCTGGCATCGGGGCCGTCTTCCAGGAATTGTCTCTGATACCCGATCTCACAGTCGCCCAGAACGTCTGGTTTCGGCGGGAGCCTCGGACAGCCATAGGTTCGATGTCGACTCGCGCGCTGCGGCGACAGACCCGAAAGCTATTTGCCGAACTTGGTCTCCCCTACATCGACCCCGATCGTGAGGCCCAGAACCTATCGGTGGCCGAGCGCCAATTGGTCGAGATAGCCAAGGTCGTTTCACAGCGCCCGCGCGTGTTGATCCTCGACGAAGCGACGTCCGCCCTGTCGCCTCGCGAGGTATCCTGGTTCCTCAAGCTCTGCCGCCAGTTGGCGCATGAAGGCGCCATCGTCATCTTTATCTCCCATCGCCTGGTGGAGGTGCGAGAGGTTGCGGACACGGTCACCGTCTTCAGGAACGGGAAACGTGTCGGAAGCGCGTCGATGGATGACCTTAGCGATGACCAAATAATCGGCATGATGGTTGGCAGCATGCGACAACACCTATACCCGGAACGAAAGACGACCGCAACAGACCGGGTTATGCTGCGCGTCTACAACTTGCAGTACGGGACGCGTCTCCAGGGAGCAACGTTCGATGTGCACGAGGGCGAGATCCTTGGCATCGGCGGCCTGCAAGGTCAGGGGCAGGCGGAATTGCTCTTGACGCTCTATGGCGTGCTCCCGGCCCACGGAACGATCGAAGTCGACGGCACGACGCGTCACATTCACAGCCCGAAGGATGCCTTACGGGCCGGTATCGGGATGGCGTTGGTCCCGGAGGACCGCCGGAATCAAGGTCTCCTGCTGACAAAATCGATTCGAGAGAATATCTCCCTTCCCGTGCTGTCGAGAATTAGCCATATGGGATTTCTCCAGCCCGTGCTCGAACGGAGAATCGCGGAGCAGGCGGTACAGCGGTTGAGCATCGCCTCACGGGGACTCGATCAGCAGGTCAATCGGCTCTCGGGTGGCAATCAGCAGAAAGTGGTCATTGCCAAGCTCTTGCAGACCGATGCAAAAATCCTGCTGCTCTATGACCTCACGCGTGGGGTCGATGTCGGCGCGAAAGCGGACATTTTCCAGCTCATGCGCGACCTCGTGTCGCGCGGCTACTCAATCGTTTTCTACTCGACAGATCTCCAGGAACTGATCCACTTGGCGGACCGAACTATCGTCCTCCATGATGGCCGTGTCAATGCCACGCTTCTGCCCGAGGCGACGACCGAAGAAAATATTATCCGGGCATCATTCGCCAGCGATGCGTCAAGCGATGGGGCGCAGGAGGTGGTAGTAGACCGGGGTGGCGACACAACGCACGCGGGCGACCAGGACCAGGCCGGTCCGCCTCCCGTGAACTGGATGTCCAGGAAGCGGTCCCTGGCTTTGCTTCCCATGACGCTGATCGTTCCCTTTCTGATGCTCCTCGTACTTATTAGCATCTATGCCTTGAAGCAGAGCGGTGTCCTGTCGGTTAATCAGCTCAACATCACCACCGGTGAAACCTTGACCCTGGTGTTCATAGGTGTAGCTCAGACGCTCGTCATCCTCACAGGAGGGATCGACCTTTCGGTCGGGGGTATCGCGAGTCTGTCGACAGCAATCGCCGCTCTCTACCTGGGGAACACGACCCTACACATGGCGGCCGTCATCATGGCCATGCTCATCGGCGGTTGTCTTGTCGGGGCGCTAAACGGGGTAGTCATTGCATACACGCGGATGCAGCCGTTCATCGTGACGCTGGCCACATGGTCGGTATGGGGCGGGGTTGCACTCTTGGTATTGCCGACTCCCGGAGGGAGCGTGCCGCAGTCGTTGGTGTCGTTCGGCACCTCGTCGATCGGAGGTGTGGCCACACCCGTCTGGATGCTGGCCGTGCTTCTTCTCGTGTGGCTGTACTTCAAGCAAACGCGCACCGGGCTTGCCTTACGGGCGGTAGGATCAAGCCATGAGGCTGCCTATCTCTCCGGCGTGCCCGTGCCGCTGGCCCTGATCAGCGCATACGCGCTATCTGGTCTGTTTTCAACCATAGCCGGCCTATACCTGGTAGCACAAACGACCTCCGGCTCTCCCGTGGTCGGAAACGACTACATCTTGCCTTCGATTGCGGCGGTCGTCATCGGCGGGACAACGCTCCTGGGCGGCCGTGGAGGGCTGACAGGTACCGTCATAGGGGCTTTCATTCTCACACTCATCGGTAGTGTCGTCTTCGTCTACGGACTCAGTAGCGCCTGGCAGACTATCCTGCAGGGCATCTTGTTGATTGTCGCGATCCTGGCCGGAACAATAGCTACTATCATCGTGCGTCGCAGGGGGGTATACCCGTGAGTGAGGAAGCTCCCATCCCAACCACCCGACGTTCGAGGCCCACCGCGTTGCTTACGCCGCGCTGGGCGGCCCTGATTCTGCATGGCGGCCGGAACCGTTCGATCGGCCTGGCGTATCTCCTCGCGCTCGTGATGTTTCTGGTGGTAACCGCCTACACACCTGGCTTCGCCAGTCCGAACCACATACGGGTTCTTCTCATCGAGGCATCTTTCATCGGGCTGGTGGGACTGGGGCAAACGTTCGTCATCCTCGGTGGGGGCGTCGATCTCTCCATCCCATGGACCCTGAACGCGGTCGCCATTCTGGTAACCGTGTTCGCCAACGGCCAGGATGCCCGTTTGTTCTGGGCCCTACCCCTCGTCCTGGCGCTCGCAGCGCTTATCGGTCTGGCCAATGGCGTGGGCGTGGCGCTCTTCGGCGTGTCTCCGATCATCATGACGCTTGGCATGAATGTCATTGTCGAAGGAGCGCTCCTCATATACATGGGGGCTAATCAGCCACAGAATAGCCCGACGTTCATCGCGAATCTGGCGATCCGCCGCTTGGGTCCAATCCCCTACGATACAATCCTTTGGGCGGCCATGACAGCGCTGGCCACGATCGTGTTGACATGGACAACATTCGGGCGACGCCTCTACGCCGTTGGCACCAGTCCCACGGTCACGCGGTTCTCCGGTATCAACGTGATGCCGGTGGTCATCCTGACGTATATGATCAGCGCCGTGTGTGCCGGCCTCGCCGGCGTGGTGATGGCAGGGTACTATAACCAGGCATACCTGGGTATGGGCGACCCATACCTCTTTGCGTCCGTGGCAGCCGTGGCCATCGGCGGCGCGCCTATCACGGGGGGCAGCGGTCACTACCTCGGCACGGTGGCCGGAGCCCTCATTCTCACACTCCTTGCGGGGCTGCTTCCGATTCTCAATCTCGCGCAGGGCTGGCTGAACATCATCTACGGCCTTGCCATCCTCGTCACCGTCGGTCTAGCCACAATTCGGTTCAAGGGCGATGCAGCGTGATGTTGGCTCGCTCGTCGGCGCCCTACGGTTCGCCTTGCTGAAGGCGGAACGTAGGGGCTGAAGTAGGTAGACAGGAGTAGTGCACGACATGAACGGACCCATCGATGAGTTGCGCCAGCGTTTCAAGGGGCAAGGTATAGTCGTTACCGGCGCTGGCCGTGGGATGGGGCGTAGTGTCGCACTGAGGCTGGTAGCCGAGGGCGCCACCGTGCTCGCGGCGGACATCAACGCCGAACACCTGCGCGAGGTCTCGAGCTTGGACGAGGCACAAGGGCACATCATTTCCCAGGTCGTGGATGTCCGTCAGATCGCGGCGATATCGCACATGGTTGACTACGCGCATCGTTCCCTTGGTCGCATCGACGGCCTCGTCAACTGTGCAGGCCTGGCTCAGACGGTTCCCCTCCTCGAGGTCACGCCCGCCGACTGGGATCGCGTGCTGGAAGTCAACCTGCGCGGAACCTTCTTCTGTCTTCAGGCGGCAGCTCGTGCCATGCTGAGCACCGGGCAGGGGGCGATCGTTAACTTCAGCTCCGCGCTGGGAGGCCGCACGGGGCGCCCTTATTCGCCTCACTACGCGGCGAGTAAGGCTGGCATTATCAGCGTGACGCGGTCCGCCGCCGCGGCGCTTGCCCCGCGTATCCGGGTCAATGCGATCTGCCCGGGAATGATCGAGACACCGATGTGGACGCAGCTCGAAGGGGAGTGGGCGGCCCTCTTCCACATGGAAGGGGCCGAGGTAGCGGAACGGCAGGTGGAGAGCGCTCCGCTGAAACGCGCTGGACACCCGGACGAGATCGCGGGCGTGACCGCGTTTCTGCTTTCCGACGAAGCATCGTATATCACCGGACAAGCGTTCAATGTGGATGGTGGCGCGGTGATGTCGTAAAACACCGCGCGCATCCGGCAGCCCTATGGATCTGAGAGGAGTAGGCGATGGCGGAAGAGAACCTTGAACTACAGCGTCTCAAGGACGCGATGATGGCCGATAGCATGCACGCATTGCTTCTCACAGAGCCAGCGAGCGTGTGTTATGCGAGCGGTTACGAGATGCCCCTGCCCCTTGGTGCAGGCGCCGACTTCGCGGGCGGACCAAATCTCGTGCTCGTCGGACCAGGTGCGAACGGCACACTGCTCGTGGCAGAAACAGAGCGATCGAAGGCAGAGCGTCAGAACCGCCTCGATCAGTTGCTGGTCTACCCATCCTATGGGTTCTTCTCACCGCTACATGCCCGCAACGAATTCTTCGCTCTATTGCAACGCTCGGTTAAAGAGGTCGTGCCACACAACGGCCGGACCGTGCTTGGGGTTGAAACGCGCAGTCTTCCGCTCCTGGCTGCCCGGTTGATCGAGCGAGAATTCCCAAACATTGAGCTGCGTGAGGCGTCCCCGACGGTCAACCGTGCGCGAAGGATCAAGACCCCGCGCGAGATCGAGCTTATCCGTAAGTCCGCAGCTGCCAACGACGCGGGTCAAGAGGCTCTCCGGACACTGCTAGCGCCCGGCATGAGCGAGATCGACCTCTGGAGCGCGATGGTCAATCACAGCGAACGCGAGGCTGGACATGCTGTGCCTGTTATCGGAGAGCTCGTAGCGGGGGCACGGACAGCTGTACTGGACTATCCCGGCGGCCCGCTGTGTCGCGACGTGGCGGAGGGTGACACGGTCATCTGCGACTATAGCGTGCTGTTGGATGGCTATTGGTCCGACACTACGAATACCTTGGTTGCTGGCGAGCCATCGGCTGAACAGCGACGATACTTTGAGGCTGCATTCAGAGCGTTTGACGCTGCGGTGGAGATGATCAAGCCCGGTGTGCGCGCACTGGATGTCGCGGAAACGGCTCACAAGGTCCTTCGTGGCTACGGCTATGAGCCAATCCATCACATGGGTCACCAGATCGGGACATCCGCGCATGAGCATCCCAGCTTGGTCTGTCACGATCAGGATATCATCGAGGCGGGCATGGTCTTTTGCCTCGAGCCTGGCGTCTATGCCGGCAAAGGGGGGACCACCGGCGCGCGCGCGGAGAAAATGTTCCTCGTGACCAACAACGGTCCCCAGGTTCTCAACCACTTCCAATGGGGTATCCACTAGCGTCGCGATGGGACGGATCATGCAAATCGAGGTAGGACACGTCAACCTCGCGGGAGCCGAATTTGATCTCCCGCAGATGGTAAAGGTCGGGCAAACCTTTCCACGCCCACGGCTTAACGATATCGACGGTGCGGTGGCGCGGGAATTCGACAAGCTGGGTATCGGTTCCCTCATTCGCCCTGGGATGCGCGTTGCGATCGGCGTAGGGAGTCGCGGTATCGCGAATCTCGATACGATAACCCTAGCGGTGGTCGGCGAGGTCAAGAGGCGCGGAGCAGCGCCGATAATCGTCCCGGCGATGGGCAGCCATGGTGGAGCGACGGCCGAAGGTCAGGCTGTGTTGTTAGCGGGGTACAACATCACGGAAGCGCACATCGGGTGTCCGGTTCGCTCGTCCATGGACGTGGTGAACATAGGCTCACTGCCCACCGGATTCCCGATCGTGGTGGATCGTATCGCGTCTGAATCCGACCTCTACTTTGTGATCGCACGTGTCAAGCCACACACAGACTTTAAGGCCCCGGTAGAGAGCGGCGTCCTCAAGATGCTGTCCATTGGGATGGGAAAGCATGTGGCGGCGACCCGCATGCATCAGCGGGGTATGGAAGCGTTCACGGACCTGATACCGGCAGCGGGCCTCTGGGTGGCAAATCACTCACCATTCGGATTCGGCCTCGCGATCGTCGAGAACGCATATCATGAAACGGCGACAATTACTGCTTTGCCGAGAGAGAACCTTGTCGAGCGAGAGCGCGAACTCCTCGTCGAGGCAAAACGCTTGATGCCCAAGCTGTTGTTCAAGGCGATCGACGTCCTGGTGGTCGACGAGATCGGCAAAAACATCAGCGGAGCCGGGATGGATTCCAACGTTATCGGCCGCTGCGCGGCCAAGATTGATCAAGGATTCGACGCGCCACTTATACAGCGCATCGTCGCGCTGGACGTCACCGACGAGTCGCATGGTAATGCCTGCGGTGTGGGTCTCTCAGACGTGACGACGACACGCCTAGTCAACAAAGTTGATCTCTCCGTTATGTACGCCAACGTGATCGCCGCATCCGCGCCCGAGGTATCCCGACTCCCGCTCATCATGTCCTCGGACGAAGCCGCGGTTCGGGTAGCTGTGAAGATGTGCTTCGGTATCGAGTACGCGACCGCGAAGATCGTCCGGATACGGAATACCTTGAGCCTCGACGAGATCTGGGCGTCAGCATCGCTGCTGGACGAGATCCGATCAAACTCGAGTCAAGCGGTCCTCAGCGAGCCAGCGAGCCTGTACCCTTGACCTTCGGTACCCCGGGAGATCTCGCTCCACAGGTGGTCGCTTGACAGATGCCAGTGCGAAACGGTGGATGCGTCTGACGCTCTTCTGTCAAGGGCAACCAATTGGGGTATTACTGTCCAATGATTCTGTTACCCTCGCCGACGCTCCCGCTGGGCTTCTCCCATCGGATGTTGCAGTAGGCCATGATCGCGCAACACTGGCCCCGGATGACCGTGTCCTACTCTCCATGGGAGGAACGGCTGTGCTGGCCGTTCCTCCCGTGGCTCTCCGGCTCGGTACAGTGAGGAGGTACGCCAGTCTCGCATGGCAGGTCATCCGCAATCGGATTGTGGGCCTACGGCATGGATTGTACTGCTAACCGCCGCCGCGACTATCAGTATACCCGGTTCGCGCCGAGTGGCCACTGTACCCAGTACGATTCGCTGTGCACAGTGGTCACCACCTGGACGACTGTGCTGGCTGTTAAGTCCGTCCGTGTGTGGTCACGCAGCTCGACGGTAGGTATGATGGAGACCGCCCAGGACCGGGACAGCGTAGACGAGCCCGGAACTAACCCTCTGGTCTACCGGCGCAGCGGGAGTCCGCTGGCGCAGGCCCTGGTGCGGTCGCTGGGCGTTAAAGTAGCTCACGTACTCCCGGAGTAATCGCAGCAGATGCCTCTCGCTCAGGACAAGCACATGGTCCAGACATTCCCGGCGCACGCTCCCAAGGAACCGTTCGCACACCGCATTCATCAACGGGGCGCGGTACGCAGTGCGCACGTGCTTGACCCCCGTTGCTCGGAGGACACGGGCGAAGAGCGGCCCATATTTACTGTCATTGTCGGTGATGAGATGCTTGGGATGGTAACCAAAAGGCGTCGCCTCGCGGAGCTGTTGGGCGACCCACGTATCGCTGGGATGGCGCGTGACGCCCACGTGTACGACGCAGCGCGAGGCCAGTTCGATCACAAAGAACGCGTAGAGGGGACGAAAGAGGAGGTCAGTGACGGGCAGGAAGTCCGCGGCCCAGATATCGTGCGCGTGATTGTGTAGGAAAGCTGCCCAGGTTTGCCCCGGACGGGTGGGGCGCGCTCCGCGCATGTACTTCTGGATCGTCCACTTGGCCACGCGGATGTCCAGCTTGAGGAGTTCGCCCCGGATGCGCTCCGCACCCCAGAGGCGGTTGGACGCCGCCATCGCGCGGATGAGGGCCACCGTCTCGGCTGCGAGCGGAGGCCGGTGCGCCGGTGCCGTTGGCTGGGATGTGCGGTGCCAGAAATGGCAAAACAGCTCGCGATGCCAGCGCAGGACGGTCTCCGGCTGAACGATGAGCAAAGCCTGACGCCATGTGCGCAGGCGGCCGGTGAGCAGCACGAGGAGCGCGCGGTCGCTGGGCGTGCAGCGGGGGCACTTGACGCTGCGTTGGAGGATGATCAGTTGCTGGCGGAGGAGGGCGTTCTCGGCCACGAGTTCCGGCTTGCTCCGCCACAGATCGGCCACAGTGCCGATGACGAGAGGCGCGGCAGCGGGCTTGGTGGCGGCGCGGAGCCGACGCTGGATGGCGTGTGCAAGGGCACAACCAGTAGCAGACAAGGGGCGTAACAGGCGGGCAGTCATGGACGGTCTCTCCTTGAGTCATAGGGTCGTCGGCACCGAGCCCAGGCAGCAGTGCACCGTACTCTCAGTCTAGCCTGGTCGGCACGGCCGGAGAGCGATGGCCAGCGATGCGGTCGCCCCAAGATGCTCATGCGGATGGACTTAACAGCCAGCACAGCGCCGCAGCGGGCGCATGGCAGCGTGGGGAGACTCCAGCGCACATGGCGAATATGACAGAGGGTATGGGTCAACGACGCCGCAGGGGGGATCAGCGGCGGGGGAGTAGTGTCCACAGGGTCGTGTCCGTTTCTAGGTTCGAGACTGATGAGGGTTGATGACACCCTTCAGCATGCCACTCGCTCCCGACCTGTCAACCCAACGCGGCCACCGGATGCAACGTCAATTACGCAGTCTCCCCCGCGTCGGCCATAGGGTACCGGCCGTTGTGAGAGTGCGTACTTGACGTTGGCAACGGCCTTCACGCCTGCATCGATTAGGCGACCACGCGGTCCTCAATCCGTCCATCCAGCCGCCGCCCGCGACGACACAGGGCCACGGGCGGTAGCAGGGTATCCGCGGTTTCTTTCCGGCGATACGCGCGTACTTTCAGCGCGCCCTCGATCGACGCGACACTGCGCAAGTTGAAGTGCGGCCCTTGCCGATGCCGAAAGCCTCGTCCGGCCCGCTCCACCCCATTGTTCGTCGCCTCCCAGGCCGGATGGCGTAAGAACTGGCTCAGATGGGCGAAGCGCTCCGGGGTTATCTGCGCCCGCGCGCGACGCAACGGAGCCACCTCCTCGTCGCGCTCGTCGTGACGCCACGCCGTGTAGCGTGCCTGCGCCTCGTCCACGCTCCGCTTCCGCCCCCGCTCATCTTTAAAGAAGGTGTACCAGTCGGTGAGGAACTCGCGCGCTACGGTCAGGGTCGGCCCGACCGGGCTCGCCAAGAGCGCCTCCACCTGCGCCTGCTGCCGTGCGCTGAGGTGGTCAGGCCGCCGCAGCAACAGGCCACGCTGCTCCTTGAGCGCTGCCCGGACCTGGCGTACCTCCTCCCAACTCGTCCAGGGGGCGGGCGGCACCATCGGGACGGGAGGGGCGTCAGCCCTGGGGGCGGCCTGGCTCGGTGCGGGTAGGGTGTCCGCTGCGGCAACGGGTTCAGGGAAAGGATGCTCTTCCTCCTGGCCCTGCTCCCGCAGCCAGGCGGACACACTGACGCGGTGGACGCCCGTCTGCCGCGCGATCTCGACGTAGGAAAGTCCCTGCGCAGCGAGATGCTGGATCTGTGCGACGAGAGCTGGCGTCCGCCGGTGGTACGCGCGCGTGGGCGTGGACGCCGCAAGTTCGACGATGTGGAGGTGGAGGTCGCCCGCAGGAGGAGGCACAGGACGCAGCCAAGAGCGTACCGTGCGCCGATGAAGGCCCAGTTGCCGGGCGATGGCCCGCAGCGAGAGGCCCTGGGCGGCTAAGGACTGGACCTGGGCGATCCCGGCCCGGCGCGCCTCCTGTCGCGCCTGCCAGCGCTGGACGGCAGGATCGGCCGGGTCATCGCTTGGTGGCTGTGCGCGCAACGGCCCGCCCCAGCCATACGTCGCCGGAGGGGGAGGTGTCGGCAGCGCCCGACGGACCTGGCGAATCACCTCTTGTACCGCCGTCGTCAAGCGACGGGTTTCGTGGAACAGGCAGAGTTGATGTGCCGCCTGCGGCCACACAGCGGCGAGCACACGGGGATACAGCGTCGAGCCATCGGTGATTACCTCATCCGGCTGGATGCCGGACGCGGCCAAGCGCGCCAGAAAACACTCCACCGCCGCGGCGTCGACGCCGTCGTGCACCAACTGGTAGCCGACGACGCGGTCTCCGTCGGGCGCGGCGGGGTCCACGGCGAGCAGGAGCGCCAGATCATGCTGATACAACTCGTCGACGCATAAAATGCCGGAGAATTCGGCGACGATCCACTCCTGGTAGGCGTCGTCGAGGGTGATGCCGTCGTGGTAGGCCCGACACCACCGGCGGATGATGGCCTCGCTGGGCTGCACCCAAAAGTCGCGCGCGAGACGCTGGCCGACGGTGCGGAAAGCCATGCCGTCGATATACACCGCCTCAATGGCTTTGCGCACCACGCGCCGTGTGAAAATCGCATCCCGGCGTAGAAAGGGTGGCTGCGCACGGAAGTAATGGTGACAGGGGGAGCAGTAGTGGATGCTGACGCGGACGGCCAACACGGCGGGGTGGTCGAGGTCGAGGTCGATGGCAGTGCGTGTAGCGACGTCAACGCGGCCGGCGTCCTGACCGCACCGATCACAGGGAACCAGGGGCGGCAAGAAGTCGACCTGCCGGATCTGACAGGGGGTGTAATTGATCGAATGATACGTTTGAGTCATACCTCAGTATCCCGCCTTGAGCCACTTCCTCGCCTACGCGGATATACTCGCGGGCACCGCACGACGCCCCGCCAACGTCAAGTACGCACTCTCCTGCTCACTGGTACAGTATCGCCCGCCGGATGACACCGTCACCGTCCGACCAGCGGTCGCTCACCATTCCCCGGTCCCCACGCCCCACCGCCTGCGTAGGCGGCCACGAGGTCGGGCCCGAGTTCCTCCTCGATGCGCAGCAACCGATTGTACTTGGCCAGGCGCTCCGAGCGCGCGACCGAGCCCACCTTGATCTGCCCCGCGCCGCTACCCACGGCGATGTCGGCCAGCCACTCGTCCTCGGTCTCCCCCGAGCGCGCCGACACAACGGCGCGGTAGCCGCCCTCGCGGGCCACACGCAGGGCCGCCAAGGTGTCGGTCAATGTGCCGATCTGGTTGACTTTCACCAATACGGCGTTCGCCGCTCCCTGCGTGATACCCTGAGTCAGGCGGGCAACGTTGGTCGTGAAGAGGTCGTCGCCAACGAGCTGCAAGCGCGGGCCCAAGCGCTCGGTCAGCAAGCGCCACCCGCCCCAATCGTCCTCGGCCAGCGCATCCTCGATCGATACGAGCGGGTAGCGCGCCGCCCACCCTTCGACGAGCGCCACCATATCCGAGGCGTCGAGCGTACGTTGCCTGAGGCCCTCATGCTCCAGATGGTAGGCGCCGTCGCGGTAGAACTCCGTCGCCGCGACATCGAGGGCCAGGGCCATATCGACGCCGGGGCGCAGACCAGCCCGGTCAATCGCGCGCGCGACGAGCGCGAGAGCCTCCTCATTCTGGTCGAGGGTCGGGCCGAATCCGCCCTCGTCGCCCACGAGCGGCGGGCGACCAGCCTCGACCAGCAGCGCACGCAGTTCCCAGTACACCCGCACGACCATCTCCAGGCCAGCCTTGTACGTGGGGGCGCCGACCGGCATGACCAGGACGTCCTGGATATCCAGGTTGCGCCCCGCGTGCGCGCCGCCGGAGACCATGTTGACCATCGGCAGCGGCAGCAGAGGGTCGCCGCCGACCAACGCGGCAATGTGACGGTAGAATGGTCGTGCCAGCGCCGACGTCGCAGCCTGGGCCGCTGCCAGCGAGACGGCGAGCGCCGCGTTCGCTCCGAGGCGCCGAAAGGCGGGACTACCAGGCGCGACCACATCCGACGCGTTCATGTCGGCGACATGCAGGGCCGCGTCCACGGCGGCTTGGTCGCGCGCATCCAGCCCGACGACGGCCGGCGCGAAGACACCCGCGACGTTGGCGACAGCGCGCGCCACGCCGCGCCGCGCCCACGCCGGGTCGTCCCGATCGCGCAACTCATAGGCCTCGTGCGTCCCCGTCGACGCGCCAGAGGGGACAGCGGCGCGCCCCCATGCGCCGCCGTCCAGGAAGACGTCGGCCTCGACCGTCGGAGCCCCACGCGAGTCGAGCACTTGCCGCGCCCGGACGGATGCGATGCGGAGAGCGGCGTTCATCGTCCCTCCAGCCAGGCGAAGAGGTCCGCGACGTCCGCCACCTCGCCGCGCACGATGGCCGCCCCAAGCGTGCGCGCCCGCACCCGGCCGGCCTCGTCCAAGTATTCGGCTGGCGACTTGCCGTCAGCGCGCGCCACGAGGAGGCATCCGGCCTGGCGTACCGCCCCGCGCATCACCACGCCGGCCGGCCGCTGGCCGAGCGCCTCCGTGTAGCTGGCGAGGAACGCGTCCGCGGCCCGCGCATACTCCGTCGTCTTGACCGGTCGCCGCACCGCTTTGAGCGCGAGGTGGGTCAGCAGGAAGGCGGTGTCGAAGTCCGGGTTGCCCCAGTGCACGACCTCGAAATCCAGCGCCATCACGCCGCCCCCATGCACCAACAGGTTCTTCGGGCTGAAGTCGCCATGCACGAGCGTCGCCCGTCCCTCCGTCATCGCCCGCGCTCCCGCGCGCAGCAGGTCCGCCAGGTCCCGCTCGCCGCGCCCCTCGGCAGCCCGCGCGGCGCGCTCGTGGTACGGGTCGAGCCGCAATTGATGGAAGAGCGCGAGGTCGTCGAATTGCCGCGCCAATGCCGCATCGCCCCACGCCGCGGCGTGAACGCGACCCAGGAGCGCGCCGACCCCGCGGGCGACCTCCAGGTCGACGTCGCCGCGCAGGAGCGCCTCCTTCCACGGATACGCCTCCACCGGCGCGCGGGACATGCCGAGCAGGTAGCACGCCTCGTCGATGAAGAGCACGCGGGGTAGGTCGCCGGCCGGCAGGCGCGCGCCGAGCGCGGCCATGGCCCGGCCCTCCAGCACGGCCCGCGTGGGGTCGGCGAGCCACTCGTCGCGCACGCGCAAGCGCGCCAGCGCCCCCTTCACCACCACGCCGTCGCCGCAGTCGAAGAGGATGACCCAATTGGAGACGCCGCCGCCGAGCGTCCGCCACGGCGCCTCCCCACCCGGCGGGACGAGACCGAGGCGTCGCAGGTGTGCTTGCGCCGACGCGACGAGCGGGGCCGGCGGCGCCGGCGGGGTGCCCAGCGCGTGCGGCCCGGATGCAAACGACACGATGCTGCTCTCCTTTCCCCTCATGTGACCGCGGCGTGGGCGCGCGGGAACGGCTCCAGTGTGCCGTCGGACCGCACCCCGAACGGCGCGGGCTCTCCCATGATATCCACGTCGCTGCTCCGCCGCAGATGCGGCAGGCTCGACGTGCTGGCGAGGATGTGTTCCAGGTGCAGCGTGCTCCTGACGCGGGCCAGACGCACGCCCGTCGGGTCGGGGCTGCCGCAAGTACGGATCGCCGCGGCGACCGCGGCCCGGTCGGTCGCCAGGATCATCGGCAGCTTGCACAGGTTCATCGCGGTCACGCCGGCGGTCAGGGCGTTGATGTAGACGGCCTGGGTGTCGAGCTTGCCGATCAGGCGTACGGTCGTGAAGTCAGCTAGGCCCACGCCCAAGGCGTTGCCATGCGACTCCTCCGTGACATCGAGCGCGACGATGTTGGTGATCGCCGCCGCGGTCGGCTTGGGGGCATCGGCGAGGCGCATGCGCCCAATCACATTGGTGTCCATCCCCGCGCCGCTGATATTCTTGCCTATCGTGTCGACTACCAACACGTCCAGCGCGTCCCAGGGCAGACGGGCCATGAGGAACGTGGCCCGCCGCAACAGGGCGCGCTCCGTCTCGCCGCCGATCTCGCTCGGGGGGACGACGACGATCTCGGCCACCTCGTCGTAGGCGTTCTCGACGATGGCCACGCCGCACAGGAGCGGCGCGCGCGCCACGGCATAGCGGGCCGCCTCGGGGATGTAGCGTGCCATCCCCTCTACGCCCCACGCGTGCAGGGCCAGCGCGCCGGCGTGCTTGCCCAGCCCGATCGCCACCATCTTGGCCAGCCCGCTTTCAATCTCGGCGCCGAACTCGGTATGTGGCTTGACGCGATTGACGACGACGATGCCGTCGGCGCCACGGGCCGCGTGGTCCATGTAGACCGGCAACCCGTTGGGCAGGCGCCCCAGCAAGTCAACCTCGAGCGACGAGACGACCGGGGCGCCGACCCAGTCCGCGCTGATGCCCAGGCTGGTCAGGACGGCTTCCTGCCCCTCAGCAGTCGCCCCGCCGTGGCTGCCCATCGCGGGGACGATGAAGGGATCGGCCCCCTGCCGGCGCAACGTCGCGACGACGGAGCGCACGACCGCCGCGATGTCGGCGATGCCACGGCTCCCCACAGCCACGGCGACGCGGGCACCAGGCGACAGTGCGCGCACCGCCTCCGCCCCATTGAGCGCCGCCGCCACCGTGGCTTCCACATCGCTCACCTGGGGCCGTGGGAAGCGCTGGCGCAGCGGTACCAGGTCGGGCAATGGGACCGCGTCGAGCAGGCCCGCCGTGTCCACGAATGCCTGGATGTCCATGGTCATGTTCCTCATGGCTACTACAGCTACAGTACATTGGATCGTTTCTTCGAACGCACGTTACTTTTCACGTCCCTAACCGAAGGGGTAAAGCAAGGCCACCATCGGCAAAGACAACCTGGCCCGTGATGTAGGACGCACGATCGGAGGCGAGGTACACGGCAATATCGGCAATATCTGTAGGGCGGCCCACACGGCCGAGCGGGATGACGGAGCGCATATCGTCGGGATCGTAGAGCGATTCGGCCCGCGCACGCTCGGTGTATATCACTCCTGGGGCTATAGCGTTCACGCGTATGCCGTGTGGCGCCAGATCACAGGCGAGTGAGCGTGTCAGCGTGTTAATGCCGCCTTTGCTCGAGGCATAATGCGTGTGTCCGGGATAGGTCTGGATGCTGTGGACGGAGCTAAGCAGGACGATGGCGGCGCTGTCCTTACGCGCTATGATATGCCGCGCCGCGCGCCGCACGCAGAAAAACATGCCTTTGAGATTGATGTCCAAGGTCTGATCCCACTGCTCCTCAGTCAACGTGAAAAGTGGTTGTGGATCGGTGAGCCCTGCGTTATACACAAGCGCGTCGATGCGGCCAAAGTCCCCCACCGCCTCATCGATGAAAGCTTCGATTTGGGCGACGTCACGCGCATCGACCTCTCGCGATAGACAGCGATGGCGCGCTGCACGCACCTCATCAGCCATGAACTGGGCGTCCTCACGGTAATGACTGAAGGCAAGGTCGGCACCGGCGGCCGAGAAGGCTGACACAATGGCCGCGCCGATTCCGACGGCGCCACCCAGCACCACCACGACCTTGTTCGTGAAATCGATTGTATACGTCATGTTCCCTTCAATGGACCCGAATCACGCGGTGCGAGCCGTCGCTCGCGCTGTTGCCTGCAGCACGCGCTCCTCGCTGCCCTGCGTCTTGTCGAACTCGTCCACGATCCGGCCATCGGCCAGGACGACGCAACGATCACACAAGCCCAGCAACTCGGGGAGTTCCGATGACACGACCACTAACGCCAGCCCCTGCGCGGCCAGTTCGAGCACGAGTCGATAGATCTCCTGCTTGGTCCCGACATCGACCCCTTTGGTCGGCTCGTCGAGCAGCAGGACCGTTGGCGTGTGGACGAGCACGCGGGCCAGTAGCACCTTCTGCTGGTTGCCGCCGCTCAGGTGGGCGACATCGGCCCGCGTCGATGGCGCCTTAATCCGTAGAGACTCCAGGAAAGTGCTCGCGCAACGTTCTTCGTCACGTCGATCAACGATGCCATAGTGCGCGAACAGCCTGAGATTGCCCAATGTGATATTGCGGCCGAGCGACATGTTGAAGAGCAGACCACTATTCTTGCGATCTTCCGTCAGCAGGGCAATGCCAGCGCGTCGTGCATCGGCGGGACGTCGAAGGACAATATTGCGTCCCTGGACGGACACGCGTCCCTCATGCGGGATGCGCCCGTAGATAGCGCTCAACACTTCGGTGCGACCTGATCCTACGAGACCGGCGAGGCCAAGAATCTCGCCGCGTCGCACAGAGAGACTCACATCGCGTATGATGTCAGCGGCGGCGCCGACACGCGGGATGCGTAGGTGATCGACGCGCAGCGCCTCGTCAGCCCCGATGGCGGAGTCGCGGCGTGGGAAGAGCAGGTCGATACGCCGCCCGACCATCGCGGAGACAATAGTGTCCTCCCGAAAGTCGGCGCGCGCGATCTCGGCCACGATCTGCCCGTCGCGCAGCACTGTGGCCCAGTCGCTCATCGCCATCACTTCAGGGATGCGATGCGTAATGAGGATCATCGTCACACCCTCAGCGCGCAGACGCTTGAGGATCAGGAACAGGCGGTCAGTCTCGTGGATCGACAACGACGCCGTCGGCTCATCGAGCATCAGCACCGAGGGATCGGTCGCCAGGGCGCGTGCGATCATGACGAGTTGCTTCTGCGCCGCGCTCAATGAGGAGAGCGGGGCGCGCACATCGAGCGCGACACCCAGCCGGTTAAGGATCCGCGCGGCATGCTGGTAAAGATCGCTGAAGCGTACGATGGCCCTATGATCCAGGGCGGTTTGCCCGACGTAGATGTTCTCCGCGACGCTGAGATCCTCAAGCACTTGGAGTTCCTGGGGCACATAGGCGATGCCGCGTGCGCGCGCATCGGCTGGCGAGGTAAAATGCACGGCCACGCCATCGAGTCGCACCACGCCCTCGTACGATCCCATTGCATGGACACCATTGAGGACCTTGACCAGCGTCGACTTGCCCGCGCCATTCTGTCCGACGAGGGCGTGGATCTGGCCTCGGCGCACGCGGAAGTCTACCCGCCGCAGCGCCGCCACACCGGCGAAATACTTACTAAGCCCGTCGGTTTCGAGGATATAGGTCACATGTCTGTCCATTCTACTAGAAAGAGAGCGACAGTACCGGAATGTGGGCCGTACTTATTGGGAATGCTGGCTGGCAGGGAGCGACTGATTGCTTTCAGACGGGTCTGTCACCCGCCAACTCATCGGAGGCGGAGACACGCCGGCGAGCAACTGAGGCTCCCAAGGCGCTCCCAATAAGTACGACGATTGTTGCTGCTCCTACTCGCCGGCTGCCTTGAGGTAGCGGTAGTAGGGAGCCAGTTGGCTTTTGACGACGACGCTGGCCGGCAAGTAATTGTAGTATGGCACCTTACGTCCACTGGCAAGGGCTACGCACAGATCCGCGGTTTTCGCCCCCTCGGGGTACAACGGCTGCGCGGCGAGCCCGAACACCTTGCCGGACTGAACAAGGTCGAGGTTTTGACGGATATAGTCCATCCCGATGATGGCAAGCTTGCGCCCGCTCTGCTGCTCGGCCCCGGACCACGTCTGGGGGCCGTTGCCTGTCGTTGAGAAGGCCGCGTTCACGCTCGGATTCCCCTGCAGGATGCCGACGGCTTTAGCGATCGCAGCGGAAGGCTCGAATCCTTCTAGCTGGGATGAGAGGATCATCACCCCAGGATAGTGCGCTTTCATCGTGGCTCTGAAGCTCGTGGCCATGGCGTTCTCGGTCAAGTTGAAACTTCCCTGGGTCAGAGCAACCGTGCCGTGGCCACCGAGTTTCTGCCCAATGGCCATGGCCGCCGCCTGCCCAACCTGCGGAATGTTCTCGCCGGTCGCCGCGCTCAACCCGGTCACCGTCCCCTGTTTGGGCAACACATGCCATGTGACGACGGGAAGTCCCTGCTGGCTCACCTTTTTAATGAAAGGATTGATGGACGGATCGGGATCGTATGCGGCAACGCATCCGTAATGCTTGGATGCAAGGGCCGCGTTGGCCAGTGCGACGGTAGCTGGGACGTCGTAGATGGTCGCACTGGGATTGCCGACGATGTCGCATGTTGCGTGCAACTTTGCGCATTCGTTGAGGAAACCGGCCTGCATGAGCCGGTGAACCGGGTGGTTGCGTAGTGGCTGCACCCACAGGATATTCAAAGTACCAGCATGCGCGAACGCGCCACTCCGTGTTGCCGCCGCCGCGCCGCCAGCATGAGCCGCTCCCACCAAGGCAAGACACGCGACGGATGCTCCAGCTATGAGCGGTCTCAGCACGAAATGTCCCTTATGACTCATAGTAGTCTCTCCCTATAACGACGTTGTTCTCTTGTTCTATTGTTCTATCTTCGTTAACAGCCCTGCTTCTTCTTCGCCGCTTATGTATCCATCCAATGCCCTCCTCTCTGCGTCTACATCCAAGTCGGTCATCAGCGCCGCGACGTCCTCGACGCTGTGCACTCGTCGCACTGATACTTTCCGCCGAACGACATCGAGGCCGACGGCCAGTACCATAATCACCCCGACAGAAATCTGCTGCCAGTTCGCGCTGACGCCAACCACGACCAGCCCACTCTGCACGACCTGAAGCAGGAGCATACCTATGAAACCCGCCAATACGGTGCCGACGCCGCCGAAGAGGCTCACACCGCCGACGACGACCCCCGCAATGACCGTTAGCTCCCAGCCTTGACCGATTGATGTCGTCGCGCTGGCTAAACTGGCCATCACCAGCATCCCGGCTAGCGCCGACAATGTGCCGACAAGCGTAAAGCAGACCATTTTATAGCGGTCGGTGTCGATGCCGACGAGGCGCGCCACCTCCTTATTGCCGCCAGTCGCATAGACGTTGCGTCCGATCGTCGTACGGCGTAGGGTCAGGTCGCCGACGACGAGGAAGACGAGGAGGATCACGAAAGCCCAACCAATCCCGAACAGCGGCTGCGCGGCGCCGACATTGCCAACTGAGTCCGGTAACGGATAGATGGGGTAACCGTTCGTAGGGGATGACTTGAGTCATCCCCTGAGCGACGAACAACATGCCGAGCGTCGCGATGAAGGCGGGTATGCCGAACCGCACCACAATTACACCGTTGACGAGCCCGAGTCCCGCTCCTGCCGCCAAACCGCCGAGCACGGCGACGGCCACAGGGAGGTGACCCGTCGTCATCAGCCACCCGCTGACGGCGGCGCACAGGCCAGCGACGGATCCGACCGAGAGGTCGAACTCGCCAGCGACCAGGAGCACCGTTTGCCCGACGCCGATGATCCCTACAAATGCGACGGCGTCCAGTATCGCGCGGATGTTGATCGCTGACAGGAAGGCATGATTCAGCACAAAGAAGACGATCACCAATATAGCAAGGGCGCTGAGGACACCGACCTCCCCGCCCGCGAGGACCAGGAGGAGACCGGAGAGGACACTCCGCTCACTCGCTCTCCTCCGTCGCCTACCCTGCCCGTCACCGCTTGCCATGGGCCACTTACCTCTCCTGATGACCTTACTCATACTGCGTATGCCCTTTCTTAGAAATAATGGGTCGGGCTACCCTTGTCCGTTCAACCTCTTCAATCCCTCCCGCGGTTTCTATCGATCCTACTCGAATGCGTAGAGGCTACAGCCGCCATCAATGAGTAGCGTCGCCCCCGTCATGTAGTCCGACGCCGGCAGGCATGCCCACAACATGGCTTGGGCGACCTGATCGACGCTCTGCAATTCTTTAAGAGGGATAGCCCGCAGCGCACGTTGGCGGAACAATGGGTCCTCGTCCATCACTTGGCGCGACAACCCCGCGTTGACGATGCCTGGGGCAATCGTGTTCACGCGAATACCGTAGGGCGCGAGGTCGCGCGCCATGCAGCGGGCCAGCATCTTGAGACCGGATTTCGAGGTGCAGTATGACGTGCCATCCGTCCAGGGAATGTCCTGTACCCAGCTGCCCATCATTAAGATACGGCCGCGCACACCCGCTGTCACCATGTGGCGCGCCGCAGTCTGTCCCACATGGAAGCACCCGGTCAGGTTCACCGCAAGGGTCTCAGTCCAATCCTCTTCGCTTACGTCGAGGAACGAGGCATTGTGAACAAACCCCGCGTTGCAAATGACTGTATCCGGCTCTAGTCCCTCCTCAGTAAGACACTGGAAAAGCGACTCGACCGAGGCGCGGTGGCGCACGTCGACCGCATAGTGTGGCAGAGGCGCCTCCAGCCCACTCGCATGTGGCGCACGTCTGTCGGCTAAGGCGACTGTGGCGCCATGTGCGGCCAGTAGGCGGGCAGCGGCGCCGCCAAGGTCGCCAGTTCCTCCCGTCACAAGGATCGTCCTACCCGTCAACTCGTCGCACATGTGCCGTCCTTCCTGTGCTTGTCTCCCGCCTCTTCCGTTCGTGCATGGATGAGCGCCTATGGGGATAGAGGATTGACATACAGTAGCATCGCCATAACCATCTGACAATGCGGACTGTGGCAATGGGAGATCATGATCGCTCCGACTGTGCTCAGACTAACACAGCCAATGGGGCGGCTTCAATGCGCAGAAGTGTGTTATTTCTACCGCGTGGGATGCTGTTTACGGAAAACGTGGGGCGAAACCCCGTGGGCGCGCTTGAACAGGGTGTAGAAGTGGTTGACGCTCCCGAAACCAGCGTCGTAGGCCACGTTTTCGATGGTATGGTCGGTAGTGACGAGCAATTGGGCCGCGTACCGCAGCCGTAACTCGTGAATGTAGTCGGTAAAGTGACGACCGAACACGCGGCAGAATTGGTGCGAGAAGTAGTGCGCATCTAGACCGACCATACTCGCCACCTCGCGCGCCGACAGGTCGCGTCGGAAATTATCCTGCATGTAGCGAATGACGAAGACCCATCGCTCTGTCGTCGCCGTCGTCCGGGCCGACGACTCCCGCACGATGAGCATTGGGGGTATCAGGATGCGCGTCGGCTCGGCTTGCACGCCGTCACGCACCCGTAGCAGGAGTCGCTCGACCGCCAAGCGGCCAATTTGTTGCGGGTCGATGCGCACCGTCGTCAGCGGTACGCAGGTCATGCAATACGGTAGGGCATCATCGTAGCCAACGACCGCGAAGTCTTCTGGGATCCCCAAGCCCAACTCGTGCGCGCATTCGACCACCTCGCTCGCCACCCAATCGGCGCAGACGAAGAGCGCCCGTGGCGGCCCGGACTGAGTGAGGAAACGACGGATGAGCGGGATACGGTGGGCGTGGTCAGCCTCGGCCAGTCCATAGGGCAACTCTAGCAACCAATCGGCGTGCAGGGGCAACTCCGCTTGCCGGAGCGCGTCGACGTAGGCCTGCCGGCGGTCGCGCACCGCCTGCATCGGACCACCCACGGTCACATGCCCGATTTGCCGATAACCTAGATTGATCAAATGGCGCATAGCCAACAGGCCACCGCTGTACTCGTCGACGCCCACGAAGTCCAGCCCGTCAATGGGCTTGGGGTCAATCACCTGTACGCAGGGCCGGCTGTGGGCCAGGCGGTCGTAGAGATCGAGGTTGTCCGCAGCGTGATCCCATAGAAAAATGACTCCACCGACATTCGCGGCATGGACCGCGTCTAGCAACTCGCGCTCCCGGTCCGCCGAGCGGTGGAAGTCCAGGCTAACCAGGCGGTATCCGTTGGCTGTGGCCGCCCAATTGGCGCCGGCCGCGATCTCTCCGGCATGCCAGTGGGCGAGGTCCTGGGCGATGAGCACGAGCGTCTTCTCACGGTTGCGGTGCAAGAATGCGGTGAGCCCTCGATTGATAGGCATTGTCGCTGTCTGTCGCGACCGTGCATGTGGAGGTGTGGTCACTATCCCTTATCCTTCTCTTCTACGCGGGCGTGGTCACTGAGGAGAATGAGAGACCATTCAAGGAGGCGACATGGCCGCGCCCTGTAGTTCGGGGACAGGGTGCGCGGGCGGACGGCCATCGCGCACCCGTAGGACATCCTCGACCACGCTGGACCATGCGTCGTCCGCGGCTTCGACGGAAATCGCGCCCATGTGCGAGGTGATCCACACGTTGGGGAGCGCCCACAGTGGGTGATCGGGCGGCAGTGGCGCTGGCTGGACCACATCCAGCGCGGCCCCCGCCAGCCGCCCCGCGCGCAGGGCCTCCACCAGCGCGTCGGTGTCCACGATCGCTCCGCGCGCGATGTTGATCAGCACGGCATCCGGCCGCATCCGCGCCAGGGCCTCACGCCCGATCAGGCCGCGCGTCGCCTCCGTGAGCGGCAGGTGCAGCGACACGTAGTCGCACCCTAGCGCTTCCTCGAACGTCGCGCCGCACGCCCCGGCCCGCGTCAGGGCCTCAGGGCGGGGCGTGCGTGTCCAGGCGCATACCTCCATGCCGAATGCGCGTGCCTTTTCAGCCGTACGCTGGCCTGACCGCCCGAAGCCGAGGATGCCGAGTGTGCGCCCGCGCAATCGGCGCGGCGTGGGGACCTCGTCGACGCTCAACCAATGATGCGCGCGCGCCCTGGATAGGATGAAGGGGAACTGGCGGGTGAATCCCAGCATGAACGCCATAACATGGTCGGAGAGTTCTTCCGTGCAGAAGTCCGGGACATAGGTCACCATCACACCCCGCCGCCGCGCAGCCTCCACGTCGAGCAACTCGTAGCCGGTACCGACGCGCGCCAGCAGGCGGCAGTGGGGTAGCGCCGCCAGTAGCGCATCGTCGACGCGGGCGCGGTAAAGGAACAGCCCGTGGCAGCGTGCGCCGTGAGCCGCGAGGGCCGCGGGATCGTGGCCCTGCACCGGCTCGACATGGACGCCCGCCTCTCGGAGCATCGCCAGATAGCGCTCAGGGACGTGGAACTCGTTGGCGTCGGTGAGGAGCATGCGCCACTCATCTGATCCCTGTGACATCGCCCCGTCCCCCTTATACATTAAACTGAGAGCGTCCCCCCTCGACGGAGGGACCCGGTAGACCGTACATCTTTCCTACTCGTCGGCGCCCAAACCTGTTCCGCACAGCCCTCACCCCCACCCCATGGCTAACTGGACCGTCGATCCCGCGGTTAGGGATCGACGGTCCAGCGCGCTCTCCCTGACGCGGGAGAGGGGGGCCGCCTGCCGTGTGTCTGTACTGACTACTGACTACTCGGCTTGGCAGGCGATGTCGATGACGCCGCCCACCTCGGGCAACACCACACGTCCAGTTCCGCCGAGCTTATGATACGTGTCCTCGAATAGGGCTGGGTCCAGCGTCGCGTCGGGACCACCGGAGGCGCCAGCCCACAACAGGTGGTGCATCGGGATGACTGTGCGCGCGCCTAACTGCCAGGCCAGCAGCGCGGCCTCGTGGGCGTCCATGTTGCCGGTGACGCCATTGATGCAGGCGATGACCGCGTCGATACCCTCATGCTTGAGCAGGCGCAGGCGCGCGTCGTATTCGGTATCGCCCGTCTGGTAGATTTTGAGCCCCTCGGCTTGCAGCACGACGCCGATCGCGTCGGGTACTTCCCACCCGGGGATACCCGCCTCGTGGCGCGCCGGGACGGCCGTGATCGTCACGTCCCCCACCGTCAGCGTCTGCCCCGCCGTGAGGGCCACGACGCGGTCGCGCGGCACGCCCCAACTCACCGCGTGTCCGGTCGCGCTTGGCGGCATGATGAAGCGCGTCTCGGGGCTGTGCCGGGCGATGACCGGGATGGCCCCCGGATCGAGGTGGTCTTCGTGCCAGTGTGTCGAGATGACCGCATCCGCGCGCACGTCTTCCGCGCGGATGGGTGTGGGGAAGCCGCGCTTGTTACCGGCTCCGAAGATATCCTCCGCAGCGTTGGACAGGTACGGGTCGATGTACACCTGTGTGCCGGCCGGTGTCTTGAAGATGAAGCCCGATCCGCCGAGCCACCACGCGATGACGTGGCCGGGCGGCGCCTCCGCGCGCGCGACGCGCGCGGCGAGCGTATCGGTCGTGGCTGAACTGGTCATGGTAGTCCTCCTATCTGGTATCTGGCTATCCGGGCGACGTTCGTTTCATGAGATCGGGGCGGGCCAGCGCCTCGGGTCGCAGCGCCACGCCGAGCCCCGGGCCGAAGTCGAAGAAAGCGCGGCCCTCACGGATCGGGACCGGCCGGGTCATGAGGTCGAGATAGTAGCCGCGGTAGAACCCGCGCACCGTCTCCATGATCATAGCATTCGGCGCCGCCGCGCAGATGTGCAGGCAGGCGAAGACGTTGACCGGACCCGTGCAGTCGTGCGGCGTGATGGCGAGGTGGTAGGTGTCGGCCAGCGCGGCGATCTTGACCGTCTCGGTGATGCCGCCGGTCCAGATCAGGTCAGGCATCACGATGTGCGCCGCGCGCCGCTCCAGCACCTCGCGGAAGGCATACCTAGTGAAGAGGCGCTCACTCACGCATTGCGGCACGCGCGTCTCAGCGACGAGCCTGGCCAGGTCGTCCACACTGTCTGGCTGGATGATATCCTCCAGCCAGATCACGTCGTAGGGCTCCAGGGCCCGCGCGATACGCAAGGCCACGTTGAGGTCCCAGCGCGAGTGGCCCTCGACCGCGATGTCCATGCGGTCGCCCACGGCCTTGCGAATCTCCTGAATTGTCCACAGCCCCTGCTTCAAGTCGGCGGGCGTGAGATGGTGCCCAGGCGGCCCAACGGCCGACCAGCCGGCCGGCCCGGTGAAGCCCTCGACCTCGATGGGCGGCGCGAAGCGGTCCCACGGCCACACCTTCATCTGGGTGATCCCCTCCGCCAGCAACGCCTCCGCCAGCTCGCCGGGACGCTGCAGGAAGCCGTCCAGGTCGGCGTACAGCGGCGTGTTGACGCAGGTATTGTAGATGGGGATCGACTCGCGGCAACGGCCGCCCAGCAGGGTATAGATCGGCTGGCCCGTATACTGGCCGAGCACATCCCATAGGGCGATGTCGAGGGCCGAAATGGCGCGCATCTCGGCGCCGGCGTAGCCGAAGAAGTTGGCGTACGCAAAGAGGTTTTGCCAGTGCCGCTCCCGGTCGAACGCCGATTGGCCCAGCAACAACGGCGCCGCGAAGTCGTGGATTACCGCCTCGACCGCGCCGGGGATGTAATAGGTCTCGCCCAGCCCCACAAGTCCCTCGGATGTGTGGACCTGCACCCACACGGTGTGGGGATGTTCGGGCAGGCGCAAGGTGTCGATCGCGGTGATAAGCATGGAGCATACCCCCTATCATGAGCGGCGCTTGTCCGCACAAGCGTTAGCCGGACCTGGTATAGCCGGACCCATTGACCGATGATGAGTGGCGGGGCTGTGATACGTCCAACGGTGGCGCGATACTGTCAACAGTATAACAAAAACAGGGGGCGATAGGTCAAGCGCCGGTTGCCATAAGGGCGCGCCCCACGATTGTGATGGTCATGGTGAGCGCCGCTGGCCTGCGCTTGAAAGCGCATGGCAGGGGACGGACCTTGAACGGTCACGCCGGCGCCAGCCGCGCGGCGCGCAGGAACCGGGCGCGTGTCGCGCCCAGACCGACCTTACAAGGTCCGTCCCCTGCCATGACCTTGTAAGGTCAGGCCGCCTCTCACAATCATGGGGTACACCCTTGCCATAAGCCGCGAGGCAGGGGACTACTGAGTATAATCGATGTACATCGACAAGGGGATTGCCGAGAAGCCGTAAAGCCGTACTATGGCGTGGGACGGCTATATACACAAGCGCAAGGTGTACAGGGGCATCGGAGTGATCGCCCCCCTACCCGCTCGAGCATGTCCGCCATATCATCGGACACCGGGATGGGGTGCCCAGAGAGGGTATCGGCGTACTCTAGCGCTATGGAGAGCATCAGTTGTGAGGGACGTTCCACCGGCACATCGCGGCCTTCATCGAAAATATTGCGGAACCAGGGCGACCATTTCTGTCCCTCTGCGGACTCCAAGGTGTAAGATGTCCGGACAGTGCCGGGATGACTGAGAAGACGCTGACACCGTGCTCCGCGGTCTCAAGCGCCATAGTCTCGGTGAAGTGCAGGAGGGCCGCCTTGGTTATCGTGTAGGCAGTCCAGTACGCAATCGGTCGCAGTCCGGCACCACTCGACACGTTGATAATGCGGCCACTGTGCCGGGCGATCATGATGGGCAGCATCGCGCGTGAACACAGATAGGGGCCGCGCAGGTCAACCTGCACGGCGTGTCACCACAGGTCGGGATCGGTCTCCCACACAGGGCCCGGCGACTAAAAACTGCCGCGTTGTTAACGAGCAGGTCAACAGGCCGATTCCGTTGGGTCGTGCTGAGTTGACATGTTATTGCCGAAAGATCTTCAGGCGGGGCGTGTTTGTCGTACCGTGTTAGGGCCGCTGTCAGTGCTTTCATGCCTCGAAGCAGCGGTAAAACTGATGCTGCCGACCTTCCAAGTCGAATCACTTTCAGGCACCTCAGCAGTATCCAACGGAACCATGCAGCGTCGCCGACACGACTTTGCCCTTGACAACCAATACCGTACCATGATTGCTAGTTAGCGGTTACCGCCAAAACCCGCTTCACTGTGGTTGAGAGACAACAGGGAGAGGGGAGAGGGACGATGACCGCCGCGCACATTATAGGGATAGACGTGGTGATTGACGACACGATGCGGGCGCTGGGGCACACGAGCCATCGCCTCGCGGGCGTTGCGGACGCGGAGGCACCGGTGCGGTGGTAGCGGCAGCCTTCTTCGGGAACCATCATGCCCGCGCGCTCACCGTGTTGCACGCGACGGGCTACTTGTCGCGAGCGCTCTCGGCGTCGCGGTTCTCGCGCCCCCTTCACGCGCTGGCCGATTGGCTCGTCCTCTTGCTCGACGTATGCGGCGAGTTGTGCACCCGCAGGCAGGCAGTGAGCTGCGACTACGCTCCTGCCTGGCAGCTTCCACGACCTCACGCCCATCCACGAACTCACCGTCGAGCTGCCCGAGGGCGTGTGGGTCTACGGCGACAAGGGCTACAACAGCGCCCCGGACGAGGCCGTCATCCGCGCGACCGGCGGGGGCATGCTCGTGCCCCTGCACAAGGACAACATGAGGCCGAACACGCGGGCCGAGCAGTGCGGGTTGCGCACGTTCCGCTCGCCATCGAGACGGTCAACAGTCAACTGACGGCGATGGGCATTGGCCGTCTGCACGTCCGCTCCATCGCCGGGCTGGACATCAAGGTCCCTGCGTCCCTGCTCGCCCTCGCGTATCTGAATGCCAACTAGCAATTACGGTAGATAGCCTCCTCTCTAACGCGTGCGGTCGGTTCACGCTCACCAGTCACTGCCCCTGACGGTACCACAGCAGCCCCCACGCGTCCCTACGGCCAGGATCTAGCCCGAAGATGACTTTTCCAACAGCATCACTACGCGTCGCGGTCGCGTCGGACGTGTACAGTTTTCGCTGTCGCGCCGGCTGACCAGTGCAATAGGATCAGTCAACTCGTGTACGTGGCAAGGTTGAGTGCGAGTCGATCAGCCGCTGGATCACGCCCCACGTACTCTGCAATCAGCAGGGTCGAGAGGATGGCGCGTCCCTTGCCCCAGGGGATGACCGCGAGGTCTGCGCCGCTCCAGTAGTTGTCTTGCTCGCCGCAGGTACCGATGCCAAGGCCGGCACACACGACATCCCCTGCAGGCAGTCCAACGTATGTCCAATGCGGATACACATGGCGGTAATAGTGCAGATCCATCAGCGTGCCGCTCGGCATTCCAGCAGTGAGGGGACGGCGCTTGACCACATGATCGACTGCCCACCAGCAGCCGCGCGCCTGTTTCAGCTGTACCGCGGGACCGAAGGGACACCAGGCCAATTGTGCACGCGAGAAGACATCGTGGGTGTCTTCTCGCGTGAGCCCAAAAACACGAGGTGAGAGGAACACTGCCGTACCACCGGCCGCGATCCAGTCCAGAAGAGCTGAAAATGCCGCCAGTGCTGGCTCGATCTCAGGCGCATTGACCAACACGACACGCTCGTGTGGCCTAATAGTTGACGGGGTTATTTTATGCACCGTAAGGCCTTGCCGGACAAGCCAATCCCCGAGCTTGGCATCCGCGTCCCAAAGGCTAACATCGCCCGCAACGGGAGCCAACTGCTCGCTGACGAATATGTGTGCACGACCAATCGCCGCACCACCTTGCTCGAACAATGCCCGCACTTCGTAGCGGCCTGCTTCCCCATCGATCCGTACCTGCTCGTCGAATACCGGGTAGACCATGCGAGGGGATACACCATTGCTTGCGTCGGGTATACGCACCTCACCGCTGGCCTCAAAGACGATACCGGCTGGGCCGGATACGCGCAACCGGACGGGATAGCGCCCTGGCCGAAGCTGATCCTCGTTGACGAGTACCGCTTCGATCCGCAGCGTATCGCCACGATAGAGGCTTGTACGATCGATGAAGACCGACCATTGCACGGGCTGCCATGCCTCGCATAGCGCATCGATGACGCCGTGCTTGGGCTCGCGGAAGAGTGTCATGAGGCCTTCGCCCACCATCGTATGGTCGACCATGCCTGTGATGCTGTAGCCGCATAGATTCGGGTTCGCCCGCAACGCCGCTATGCCGAGAGCCCGGTTCTCGGCATGAAGCATGTGACTGGCCCTCACAAGGTCGCTGGGCGTTGCGAACACCTCATAGAGGCCGAGACGGTGGAAATCCGCCTCAAGTCGGTCGGCCATTTGCCGGTAGAGTGTGCCATCCTCCAAATCATCCCGCGCGCCATACTGCTCAAATAGCCGGGTAATCCGTATGGGGTCAAGCGCGCTCCCGTTCCCGAACTCGGATTGAAACAACTTGTGGTCGGGACTGCCGAGCGTACGGAACATCGCGATAGCCTCATCTGATAGAGGCCGCCGGACGTACCGGTGAAAGTCAGCGAAGCCCTGAGACCATGTATCCTCATAAGGTAAAGCGGCAGGGCCAACCGGAGCGGGGGCCGCGTTGCGCTCTGCTGCCGCGTCATCCCAGCGCCCGCTGTGCAAGAGCACCAGACGGGTGGGGTCCAGCGTACGGATGAGCGGCAACATGCCAATCGCGTGCTGGATAATGTCGCGATCGCGCGTTTCATTGAGGAGCCCCCAAATGACGAGACTGGGATGGTTGCGATCGCGCAGGATCATCTCGCGCACATGCGCGTCGAAGCGCTCGGCCATGTGTGGTGAACTCTCCCAGAGCCAGGAGGCCAGGGTCTCTTCGTAGACGAGCAAGCCGAGTTCGTCGCAGAAGTCAAGTTGCTCAGGAAATAGCATGCGTCCGAGCGAGCGGCAGCAGTTAATCCCCATCATCTTCACGTTGAGCAACTCCTGTCGGAGCTGCTCTGGACCACGTGGCAACACTAGCCCCATACCATAGTGGCCCACCGTATGCGTACCCTTGAGCATAATACGCTGATCATTAAGGTGGAAGTAGCCATCTCGAAAGGTGAATTCGCGGAATCCGAAGCGTGTCACGCGCTGATCGAGCGCCTCGCCGGCTACCTCCAGCCGCGTCGTCAGATAGTAGAGTACCGGCTGATCGAGGTTCCATAGCTGGGCGTCGGGTACGTGTAACGTCACACTGAGACGCGTCTCGCCTGGTGGAAGGGTGGTTGTAAGTGAATCGCCCGTGAGCGAAACGTCACCGCCACGCTGCGAAGCGGCGATCTCCAGTCGACCGATTACCGGGTGATCCAGCGTGTTAAGCAGGGTAAGCCCGACGGATGCTGTGTGGGTACGGATGTGCGCCTGTACAAAGACGTCGGTGATCCGCGCAGGCGGTAGCGCCAGGAGCTCGACCGATTGCCAGATACCGCCGTAATTATGATAGCGGCCTGGCACAAATGGTACGGACTTGATACCATGCGGCACATGGCGAAGGTCCATGCCCTCTATAGGCTCGAGGCCCACATGGACCACGCGCACCGTGAGGAGATTATCCTGACCTGGCTCCGCTGTGGGATTCAGATCGAACGCGAAAGGAGTCTCACCTCCCTCATGGCTGCCGAGGTACGCGCCATTAAGCCAAATGTCAGCCTTGTAATCGATGGCCAGAAACCGCAGGGTCGACCAAGCTGCGCCCGCAGGTACAGGTGGTGCTCGGAACCGTCGCCAATACCATACCACGCCATCGTAGCCAGGGAAGGTCTCCTCGATTGCAGCGGGGACGAATCCCCGGCGCGCCTCCGCAGCAGGCTGCCGCTCCCAGCCGGCCGACTGTCCTCGATTGTTGGGGTCGATGGCGAGGAGCCACTCGCCGTCAAGTCGACATAGGCCACCCATACTTTTACCCTCCGGTTGGCGTTCGACACCTTTCCAGGCTGTCGCTCTCCATTCTTGGTTGTTTGCACTATAGATCCATAACCGACCACTAACGCGAGATGAGATAGGCCATGTGCTCGTGTCGACAGGACCCTAGCCTACCACTTTACACCGCCTCTTGAGCTACGACATTTGCTGCATCATCAACGAGGATCTATAGGATCTATGTATCAGTCTGGCGACTAAGCGCCTCGTCGTCCTCTTGACTAGCGCCTGGATACAGATAGGGCATAACTATCGGATCGCGCACCTCAACACGTTCTCGCGCAAACGCGAGCATCGCCTCATGTCCCTGTCGAACCACGCGCGCTGCTGTATCGGGGTCACCGTCGCGGAGATGCAAGAAGCGACGCACCACGATGTCATACTCCTGATCCCAGTTGGCGTCGAACGGTCGGACGAAGACGGGATGGTATCGACGAAGTGAGCGCTGGATGCCGGCAATCAGTTGCGTCAGTCGCGGATAGCGTGCCGCACCAAACAACTCCAGGTGTAGGCGGATGACCAGTTGCTGGTAGCGCACTGCATCCCGCGCGGCACGCATCCTCCCAATCTCAGTGATAAGCTGCCCGCAGGCAGCGGCATCGACCATAGTAAGGCGCTCCGCTATCATGGGCAGAGAGGGCAATTCGAGGGCGTCTTGAATGAATAACTGTTGCTCGTAATCCTCCACGGTCAGCCATGTAACGGTGGCACCAGCGTGTGGCACAATGGTGACTAATCCCTCCCGTTCTAGAAGCAGCAACGCCTCGCGGACAGGAGTCTTCGAGACACCAAATCGCTTCGCAAGCGCTGCCTCGGTAAGTCGAGTATAGTGGACCCAGGAATCTGGACAGTGAAAGGGGGCACTTATAGGTGGTAGACTAGACCACGATGAGACAGCAATACAGTTCCGCTTACAAGGCCCGCGTCGTGCAGGAGTTGCTGCGCGAGGAGAAGACCGTCGTGCAGATCGCCGCCGAGAGTGGGGTGCATCCCAACCAGTTGGGACGCTGGAAAAGCACGGCGATCCAAGGGTTGCCCAGCCTGTTCGACCGGCGCGACGCGGCCGAGGGCCTCAAGGACAAACACGAGCACGAAATGACCGCTCTGTACGCCGAGATCGGGAAGCTGACCACGCAGGTGGCCTGGCTCAAAAAAACTACGGCGGCAAACTCTTGAGGAGATGGCACGCGGACTGCTGAGCATGACGATAGTCTCATAATGACCGATCAAAACACCCCTTCTTTAAGAGGAAAAGGAGGCACTTATGGCCCGTCGTCAACA
>JAABVA010000830.1_pt1 | contig 35755 bp, 41 predicted proteins | sample 5560331 | NCBI WGS metagenome assembly JAABVA01 (sample SAMN12812661, study PRJNA571458) | rock metagenome | isolation source: Antarctica rocks | place: Antarctica: Victoria Land, Mt New Zealand sud | collected 2016-01-07 | reverse complement strand
TCGCCGCTGAAACTCGTTCAGATGCGGACGCAGCACCGCATACCGTCGCGCCACCGAGTCCACCAGCTCCGCCATAGCAGAACCGTAGCCGACCCAACCCCAGAAAACGATGTTATTTCAGCACGAGTCCTAACCTCCCGCACGATCCCACTGACCGCCTGCACGTGCTCTCTCACGCTTGGGCGCCCGCCACAGCCACGCCCGTCGTGATCCGCGCCGACGGAATGCCCGGTCTGACCGTCGAAGTAGCCGAACCGGGGCCCCTGGTCGCGATGAAGCTGCAGTCGGTGATGAATCGCGGCGCAGCGAAGGAGGCGACCGATCTGCTCGACATCGTCCGGCTCTCCCTGGATCCGGCCGCCAGCCCACTTGTGCGTGCGCAGCTCGCGACAGCCGACTCCCAACTGCAGGAGGACGCCGCACGTCACGCCCGGCGCTGGTTCCAAGATCACGCCGAAAGGTCGGTCAGGGTGATGCGGGCCATCCCCGAGGGCCGCGAGACGCAACTGGATGACCTCCATCTCATCGCCGAATTGCTGCTTCGCGCTCCCACGGCTGTCCCAGGATTGAGCGACCGGTGACCGTGCAGACCCCGTCCTGCATCTGCTGCGCAGTCCGGTGGCCAGGCTGCTGCCGGTGCTGCTGCCGACGATGTACGTGCTGGTGGCGGTGCTCGGAATTTTGATGATCGCCGGGAAGAATCCTTTTTCCCGGATGACGACCACCTCGATCCCGGTGCTCCGCCGGCCGGCGGCGTCGGCGTTCGTCTATGGCACGTTGATGGCCCGTTGACCCTGCCGTGCACCGGCCCGCTGATCATCTCGGCCTTCGTGTTGGGCAGCGTCGCCGGCAGCAGTGCCTTCGTGAGTTCCCTGGCCTATTCCCTGTTCTTCGGGCTCGGATTCGGTTGGCCACTGGTCGTCCTACCGTTGTTGGCCGGACCTTTCCAACGGCAGATCACCCGCTTTCTGAGCACGCACCACCGCATCATCGGTATCGCGTCCAGAATTCTGTTGCTGGCGATCGCCGCGATCGGCGTCTGGAACGACTACCACCCAACGCTCTGATCCCACTCACCCAGATCTGCTGGCGGCATCCTGCTTGCCGGAACCGGCATCTGGACCCACCTGGAAACTGTTGCGCCACAGCGGCATCAGCTGATGCGGTCAACCGAAGGGAGCGCTGCTCGATCTTCGCTCGAGCGCACGGACCCGTTTCGCGGTGGCGTGGGCGTCGCGGTCGACGCCGTCGATGATCGAGGAGTTGAGCCGGCTCTGCCAGGGCAGACCCATCCAGTGCAGCCCGGTCACGGGACTGGCGCCGCGTTGGTGCACTGGCTCACCGCGTGCATCGAGCGCGCCGGGTAGGTCGATCCAGGCCAGTTCCGGCCGGTAGCCGGTGCACCACAACACATTTTGTGCTTGGACGTGGGAGCCGTCGGAAAGCGTCAGGTCTTGTCCGCCGGCGCCGGTGACGCGTCCGGTGATCAGGCGGACACGGCCGGACTGAACCTCGCGTCGCAATTCGGTTCCGATGATGGAATCCCCGCGGTGTCGCACGTAACGCGACACCGGCGACGACGCGCGGGCGTTGAGCGTCCCGGTCAGGTACAGCCACCAGTACAGGTCCACGCCGAGCATCGTGACCGGTAAATACCACGGTGGGCGAGGATTGATCACCGTCACGCGGTGGGTGCGCGCCAGCTCGACAGCCAGCTGTGCGGCGGAATTTCCCCCGCCGACGACGACTACCTCATCCCCGGGGATGTCGCTGGGGCGACCGTAGGCGGCGGAATGCAACTGGAAGACCCCGTCATCCAACAAGGCGCTCGCCGGCGGGAGGTAGGGCCGGGAAAACGGTCCGGCAGCAACGACGACGTGCCGCGCCCGGAACTCGGCAAGATCGGTCCGAGCATAGAACAGGCCGCCGGACTGCCACAGACGGCGCACCTGGTGACCGGTCTCCACGGGCAGCGCGAACCGCTCGGCATAGCCGCTCAGGTAATCAGCGACCTCCCGCTTGTCGGGGAAGTCCGCACCCACCGGGAACCGCATGCCCGGCAGCCCACTGAACCGGCGCGGCGTGAACAGGCGCAGGCTGTCCCATCGCTCGAGCCAACCATTGCCCACCGTGTTCTGCTCGATGACCTGAATTTGCAGGCCGGTGATTCGCCCCAGCCAGTACGCCGCACCGAGACCGGCCTGCCCCGCGCCGATGATCAACACGTCCACCCACCGCACCGGCACACCTGCGGCCAGTGTCGGTGCCGGTGCATCCAGTGGGTGCTCGGGTGGCTGGGACATGCTGTCGTGTCGCCTTCCTTGCCGCCCGTACGGATGGCCGGTCGATCCCGGCGTTGCCGGGCTCATACTGGCCGACAGTAGGCCGCTGATGGTGCGGTGACGACGCCTGACAGATCACGGCTCCAGGCGGGAAGGAACCGGTGAACTCACCGGGTTACCGTCCGGTACCCCGACTTCCAGATGAAGGATTTCATACATGTCCCGTATCCCCGTCCAGACCCTCGAGACCGCCCCGGAGCAGGCCCGCCCGACGCTGGAGCGACTGACCCGACGCACGGGCAGGCTCCTGAACATCCACGCAGAAATGGCCACCGCGCCGGTCGTGCTTGCCGCCTATACCGGTATCAGCGAGGCGTTGGCCAAGCAGTCCAGCTTCGATGCCCGCACCAGGGAAGCGATCGCTCTCGCGGTCGGTGCGCAGGACGGCTGTGACTACTGCCAGGCCGCGCACACGCCCTCGGCCATCAAGTCGGGCCTGAGCAAGGCCCAGACCATCGAAATCCGCCGCGGAGACGTCGAGTTCGACCCGAAACTCGCTGCGCTGCTGGCTGTTGTCCGTGAGGCCGCCGCCAACGTCGGCGAGGTGTCCGACGCCACCTGGAGCGCCGCGTTGCAGGCCGACTGGAGCGAGGTGGAACTGTCAGAGGCGTTCGCCCACCTGGCGGTGAACCTGTTCACGAACTACTTCAACCACTACGCCCGCACCGACCTCGACCTGCCTGCTGCTCCGGCTCTCACGCCGTGACCGGCCCCGCACGGGTGAGGCCCGACGTGGTCGTTTTCGACGTCGTGGAGACACTAGCCAGTCTGGACGCCGTGCAGACCCGCCTGGCCAGGGTGGGCCTACCAGCAGGATTGCTGCCCATCTGGTTCACCCGGATCCTGCGCGATGCGATGGCACTGACCCTGGCCGGGGACTACGCCGGATTCGCCGACGTCGCAGCCTCAGCGCTGCACGCGCAAACCCGAGGTGAACTCACCGACGCGCAGGTCCAGGCCGTCGTTGCGGGCTTCGGGCATCTGACACCGCAGCCCGACGCGGTCGCGGCGGTGCGGGCTGCGGCGCAGGCGGGGGCGCGGGTGTTCACGTTGTCCAACGGCGCCGCCGCCACGACCCAGGCCTTCCTCGACCGGGCCGGGCTCACTGCGTACGTGGAGCGAGTGCTGTCGATCGACGAGGCTCGGGCGTGGAAGCCGGCCCGCGCCCCGTACGAGTTGGCGCTACGCGCCGCCGGCGTCCCGGCCGGGCGGGTCGCGCTCGTCGCCGTCCACTCCTGGGACATCCACGGCGCGCACGCCACCGGTCTGACCACCGGCTGGTGCCCGCGACTTGAAAACGAGCCGACCCCGGCGTTCACGCCCGCTGATGTCAGCGCCGCCACCCTCGACGGTGTCATTGGCGCGCTGATGGCCCTGCCTGCACCCGATGCGTGACACCCCGCAGACGCCGACGCCGGTCGAGCTGATGGTCGTGCCGGACTGCCCGAACATGGTTCCGGCGCAGACGCAACTGCGCGCCATCGTGGACGAGTTCGGACACACTGGTATGACCGTTCGGACCACGGTCATCCCCAGCGAGGACGAGGCGGTTGCTCGCGGATTCACCGGATCGCCGTCGCTGCGGATCAACGGCATCGACCCAAGTCCCAGTTCGGGGCCGGTGGGGATGTCGTGCCGGCTCTACCGCACCGCTGACGGCGTGTCCGGGCTGCCGGACCCGATCGACGTGCGCGCCGCGATCGCGGCCGCGTCCGCGTCGGCGCGCAGCATCTTCACGATCCACTGAAGTGCCGGCAGCGATCCCTCGTCGGGAAGGATTGGATGCTTTCAGCGGGTTCCCGTGTGGTGAGCATTCCTGAGGAAATCGCAGCACCGGTCGATGTCGAGGTGTTCTGGCGGCCTGGCTGCCCGTACTGCTCGTCTCTTCGCTCGGACCTGTCCCGCCGCGGTGTCGTGGCGACCTGGCGCAACATCTGGGAGGACGAGGGGGCCCGCGCGCGGGTTCGGGCGTCCAACAGCGGCAACGAGACCGTGCCGACCGTCCGGGTGGGTGCGCAGGTTCTGACCAATCCCAGTGGTGCTCGCGTGGCGAAGTTGGCCGGTCTTCCCGACGGGGAATCGGAGTCGCCTCGGGCCGGGAGGTTGCTGATCCGGTCTCTGTTGTCCTGGACGCCGACGATCGCGCTCGTCGTGACCAGCGAGGTGCTGGCCCGATCCGGGCACAGCGGGATCAGTTGGGGCATCGATGTGCTCGCGATTGCAGGGTGGTGGTTCACCCGGCCGTTGCGCCGATGAACTCAGATCCGTTGCAGTGAATCGAGAGTCAGCTTCATCATCCGCACGCGGGCGGTGGGAGGCCGTGGTCGTGACGGCTGGGTCGTCGCTGGCACCGTGTGGGCTTGGACCTCCCTGCCGAACGGTGGTAGTGCCCCGACGTTCGGTGTCACCCTGTCCCTGCTGGAGAACCGCGGTGCGGCGTTTGGCATCGGCGGCAGCTACCCAGTGCTGGTTCTACTGGTGGCCGTTGCGGTGACGGTTACCCTGGCGCTGTGGCTGGCAAGGAGCGCGTTCCGGCTTCAACGGCTCGGCCTCGCGGTGGCCCTCGGTGGCGGCCTGGGCAACTTCTCGTGCGTGTGGCCCACGGCGCGGTCATCAACTGGATCCACATTGCGCCCTACCCGGCGACATTCAACCTCGCCGACCTCGCCGTCCGAGGTGGCCTGCTCGTCGTCCTCGCCGAAACCGTCGTGCGCAGCGTCCGAGCCAGAAACGCTTCAGTCGGCCAGAGAGTTTCGTTGATCGGGATGTCGATGGGAGGGCGCCGGGTTTCCCAGACAGCAAACGCATGTTGGCGACTCGCCCGGCGCTTCTGGAGGACATCATGTTCACCCGAACCACTGGAGCCGTTCAGCCCGCCGCCGCATCATCCACCCGTCTGGTCCGCTCGGTGGGTCTGGGGGCCGGCGCCGGGGTCATCGCGTCGCTGGTGATGGCCGGCTACGCCATGATCGCCTCGGCGACCTACCAGCACACCGGATTCTTCACCCCGCACTGCCACATCGCCTCGACGTTCATCACGCCGAATCACAGGATGATGTCGGCCCAGTCGGCGAGGGGCGGCTCGACGTTCGTGTTCTACGGCGGTCCCGCTGTGCTGGGCGCGGTGATCCACGTGATAATCGGGGCGATGTACGGCGCCCTGTTCGGGGCTCTGGTGGCGTTGACCCGGCTGCGCGGCATGATGCTGGTCGCCGCCGGTGCAGTGTGAGGTGCCGCGGTGTTCGTGATCAGTTCGTTCATCGGTTTGCCTTTGGCCGCGGCGGTCTTCGGTAGTGGTGATCAGATCACGCACATGGCCAAGATGGTCGGCTACCCGACGTTCCTGGCCGAGCAGGTCTTGGTCGGCCTCGCGCTGGGCCTTCTGATGCTGGCGCTCGCCGGCCGCCGCACGTCCCGCTGACCCGGGATCGGCTGGCACCGATCCGTCCGGCTCGTCAGCCTTTTGAGCTTGGCTGAGTTCGCCGGGATGGGAAGCTTGCCGCACAGCCACCGGGTTCCCTGTACAGAGCCGGGCGGCATCCGCACGCCCAGCAGCGCCGAAGTACTGGAGTGAGCATGGTCGAGGCAGTTTTTCAGGGCCGGGTCATCGCGCGTAGCGATGACACCGTCGTGGTCGAGGGCAACCATTACTTCCCGCCCAGCGCTGTCGATGAGCAGTATCTGCATGCCAGCCGGACGAAGTCGTTGTGCCCGTGGAAGGGTGTGGCGTCCTACTACAGCGTGCAGGTGGACGGATCGGTCAGTCGGAACGCCGCCTGGACCTACCGGCACCCCTCACCGCTGGCCCGCCGGATCAAGAACCATGTCGCGTTCTGGGGGGCGGTCACGGTACACGACGCCGGAGCTGGAACCCGATGAGGTTGTCGGAACGCTTCCGTGAGCTGGAGCGCCGTACCCGTCCCGTCGACGAGGAGACCGCGGCCGCTCTGGAAACCCGTTGGCAGGGTTTGCCCGAACATGTCCGCACCCCGGCCCAGGCCCTGGGCCAGCATGCGGTCGGCTGCGAGGGCACCCACGGGGTGTTCCCGAAGTGCGACCTGGCCTGCACGCCGTGTTATCACTCCCGGGACGCGAACCGGGTCGCGATCAGCGGTAGCCACACCCTGGCCGAGGTACGGGCGCAGATGGGACTGCTGCGCCGTCGGCGCGGTCCGCGGGCGCATGCGCAGCTGATCGGCGGTGAGGTGTCGCTGCTGCCGCCGGATGATCACGCGGCGGCGCTGCTGATCATGCGGGAGCACGGCCGCGAGCCGATGAGCATGAGTCACGGTGATTTCGACTACGACTATCTGAAGGCCCTCGCCGTCGGACCCGACGGAGCGCGGCGGTTGGACCGGCTGTCCTTCGCCGCGCATTTCGACTCGTTGATGTTCGGGCGGCGCGGCATCGAACGGCCCGCCGACGAGGCTGCGCTGAACCCGTACCGGCAGCGGTTCGTCGCCATGTTCAGCCGGTTGCGCCGCGAGCACGGCGTCCGATCGTTCCTGGCGCACAACATGACCGTGACGCCCCGCAACGTCGGTGAGATCGCCCAGGTCATCCGGGATTGCCACGGCTTCGGCTTCGGCTTGTTCTCCTTCCAGCCGGCCGCATTCATCGGCGACGACCGCCGCTGGCACGAGGGCTACCGCGACACCACCGCCGACACCGTCTGGGCCCAGGTGGAGGCCGGTGCCGGCACCCGGCTGCCGTTCCGCGCGCTGCAGATCGGCGACGAGCGATGCAACCGCACCACTTACGGCTTCTACGTCGGGCAGGACTACTTTCCGGTCCTGGACGAGGAGAAGCCCGCCGATCTGGCGGTGCGCGATGCGTTCTTCACGTACTTCGGCGGGATCAGCTTCTCCGGCACCCCGCTGCCGCTGCTGCTGGCCAAGGTGGCCCGGGTGGTCGCCCGGCACCCTCGCGCAGTGGTTTCGGCGGTGGGATGGGCGGAACGTACCGCGCGCACCGTCGGCCTCCGGCGGCTGCTGCGTCACCGCATCCGACCGGTGACGTTCGTGATGCACTCCTTCATGGACGCCGCCGACGTGGCCCCCGCCTGGAAGGCGATGCAGGACGGGCAGGTCAGTGACGACCCGCGGATCGCCGAGACCCAGCAGCGGCTGGCCGCCTGCTCCTACGCGATGGCCCATCCCGAGACCGGGGAGCTCGTGCCGGCGTGCGTACAACACAGTGTCCTGGACCCCGGGGAGAACGTCGCCCTGCGGGCGCTGCTGCCCCTGACGCCGGTCAGCCGCCGGCGGCAGGCGGCAGGTACGGGTGCTTGACGCCCGGGTCCGCCGCGTCCTGTCCCCGGGCCTGGACGCGGTCGGGGGCCGGCTCGCGGCCGCCGGCGTCCCCGCGCTCGCGTTGACCGCTGCCGGCTGGGCCGCCGGTGTCGCCGCCTGCCTCGCGGTGGTGGCGCACGCGTGGCTGTGGGCACTGGTGTTGTGGCTGCTCAACCGGCTTCTGGACGGCCTGGACGGGCCGGTCGCGCGACATCGCGGGCCTAGCGACCTGGGCGGGTTCCTGGACATCGTCGCGGACTTCAGCATCTACTCCGGCTTCATCGTCGCGGTCGCCATCGCCCAACCCGGCGCCCGGCTGGCCTGCCTGGCGCTGCTGATGGCCTACTACCTGTCCGGCACCGCGTTCCTGGCCCTGTCGTCCCTGCTGGAGCGGCGCGGCACCACCGTTGCCGCCGACGGCCGGTCACTCCGCTTCGTCGGCGGTCTGGCCGAAGGCACCGAGACCGTCGTCGTCTACGTGCTGCTGTGCCTGCTGCCGGACCGGGCCACGCTGATCGTGTGGCTGTTCACCGCCGCCGTGGCCCTCACAGCCGTCCAGCGCATCGCGCTCGGCGTCCACACCCTGCGCCGCCCGACGGCGGCTGCGATCCTGCCCCAGGAGACTCGATGACCCGCCCCCTGACCACCGGCTTCCGCCCTCGCGCGCGAAAGGGTCGCGGCGCCGCGATCACCGCGCTGGCCGTCACCGCCGTCCTGGCCCTGAATGCGTGCGGCGACACCAGCACTACCGCATCCCCGGCCCTGGACGCAGCCGACTGGCCCTCCGTCCTGGCCCAGGCCAAGGGGCAGACGGTGAACTTTTACGCCTATGGCGGCGACACCCTCCTCAACGGCTTCCTGTCCGGCTACGTCACCGACGCCCTGGCCAAGGACGGTGTGACGCTCAAGCAGGTCAAGATCACCGACACCGTCGATGCGGTGAACAAGGTGCTCGGCGAGAAGCAGGCCGGGCGCAGCAGCGGCGGGTCGGTCGATGCGATCTGGGTCAACGGCGAGAACTTCAGCACCGGCGTGCAGGCCAAGATGTGGTCCTGCGGCTGGGACAAGGCGCTGCCGAACTCCCGCTACGTCGACTTCACCAACCCCGCCGTGACGAGCGATTTCGGGGTGCCGGTCAACGGCTGCGAGGCCGTGTGGCAGCAGGCCGACTCCGCCCTGGTCTACGACAGCAGCAAGCTCGACGCCGCCGACGTGGCGTCGGTGTCGGAGTTGCTGTCCTGGGCGAAGGCGCATCCGGGACATTTCACCTACCCGGCCTTGCCCGACTTCACAGGTTCCATGGCGGTGCGCACCATCCTCTACGGCAGCCTCGGCGGCCCCGCCCCACTGGCCGGAGCGTTCGACGCCGGCAAGTACGCACCGGCGGCGACTGCACTGTGGGCGCGGCTGAACGCGCTCGAGCCGTCCTTGTGGCGAGGCGGCACCACCTACCCCCAGACGCAGGACGCGGTGGAGAAGCTCTACGGCGACGGCGAGATCAGCGCGTACTTCACCTACGGGCCCGGTGCGGTCGCCGACAAGGTCCGCAACGGGCTGTACCCGAAATCCACCAGGGAGGCCGTGCCGTCGCCGGGCAACATCAGCAACAACAGCTTCCTGGCGATCCCGGACAACGCCGCCCACCAGGCCGCGGCGCTGGTGCTGGCCAACGTCCTGGAGGATCCGCAGACCCAGCTGGCGCTCTACAAAACCGAAGGGACCTACCCCGGCATTTACGTCGCCAAGACTGACGCCGCCACCCGGGCCGCGTTCACCGCGGTCCCGCTCGACCCGTCGGTCCTGCCGCTGTCGCAGCTCACCGCCCACGCCCAGCCGGAACTGGCCAGCGGCTACGTCACCCGGCTGGAGAAGGATTGGACGAGCAAGGTGCTGCAACACTGACCGCGATGACCGGCGCCCTCGACCCCGCACCAGGCCGGCCCCACGGTCCGGCAGCGTCGACTGGGCGACGCGCGACCAGGCGGCCGCTGCCGCAGGCGGTCCGCATCTGCCTGCTGCTTGCTCCCGCCCTGACCGTGGTCGGCGTGTTCTTCCTCGGCGGGGTAGGACAGGCCCTGGCGCAGAGCTTCGGCTATCAGCCCTACCTCCCCGGCAGCCAACTGTCCACCGACGCCTACACCGCGCTGTGGACGGACCCGGCGGTCCGGTCGTCACTGCTGCTCACCGCACGGGTGGCCGTGCTGTCCACCGCCCTCGCCGCGGTGCTCGCTGTCGCGGCTGCGTTCCTGATCCGCCGGCTCGGCCGCGGCCGGGCCGCGATCACCGGATTGTTCCAGGCCAACCTCGCGGTACCGCATCTGGTCGGCGCACTGTGCATGCTGCTGCTGCTGTCCCAAGGTGGGCTGCTGTCCCGGCTCGCCCACGCGGTCGGCTTGACGGTGAACCCGGCGGCCTTCCCCGCCATCACCAACGACCGGTTCGGGGTGGCGATCATCGCCGAATACGTGTGGAAGGAAACCCCGTTCCTGACGGTGCTGGTGCTCGCCGCGCTCAGCCGCGGCGCCGCCGACCTCGAGGCGGCCGCGCGGGTCCTGGGCGCACGAGCGGGGCAACGGCTGCGACACGTCACGCTGCCGCTGCTGGCCCCCTCCCTGGCCGGCGGATCCATCCTGGTGTTCGCGTTCGCGGCCGGGTCCTACGAGGTGCCCTACCTGCTCGGCCGGCCCTACCCGGCGACGCTGCCCGTGGTGGCGCTGCAGTACTACAACGACACCGACCTCACCTCGCGGCCGCAGGCGATGGCGGTCGCGGTACTGATCGCGGTGCTCAGCGGCCTGGCCGTCGCCGGATACCTGCTCGTCGTGTCCCGGCTGTCCCGGCGCGCGCTGTGACCAGTTCCGGGGTGGCCGGCGTCCCGGGAACCGTCGGCCGCAGATTCGGCGCCTCGGTGCCGATCGCCGGCGCGCTGGTGCCGCTGGTTCCGTTGGTGGTGTGGGCGTTCGCCGGCCAATGGCGCTACCCCGCGCTGCGGCCGCAGCAGCTGAGCCTGCGGGGTATCCGGCTGCTAGCCGATCCGCGGTCCCAGATCCCGCACGCCCTGCTCACCTCGACCGTGATCGCTACGTCCGTGGCGGTCCTGGCCGGCGTGGTCGGCTATCCCGCTGGTCGAGCTGTCGGGCTCTACCGTTTCCGGGGACGGCGGGCCGTGCAGTTCCTGCTGCTCGCGCCGGTCATCGTCCCCGGCCTGGCCTCCGCGGTCGGGCTGCAGGTGTTCTTCATCCGCTACGGCCTGGCCGATTCGGCTGCTGGTGTGGTGCTGGTGCAGCTGATTCCCACCGTCCCCTACGCCGCGACCGTGCTGGCCGCCGCGTTCGCCAACCTGGACACCGACTACGAACGCCAGGCCCGGGCACTGGGTGCCGGCCCGTTGCGGGTGCTGCTGTTCGTGACCCTGCCGCTGATGCGCCCGGCACTGCTGCTCGCGGGCCTGTTCGCGTTCCTGATCTCCTGGAGCGAATACGTCCTGACGCTGCTCATCGGCGGCGGGCAGGTCACCACCCTGCCGCTGTTGCTGTTCGCCGCGATCTCCTCCTCCGACACCACCGCTGCCGCGGCGCTGGCGCTGCTGCTCATCGGGCCGCCGCTGCTGCTCGTCGTCGCCTCGGCCCGCATGCTGTCCGCCCGATCGGGTGCCGTCATCGGACTGGGGCGGCTATGACGGCGACCGCGATCACCCTGATCGGACTGGGAAAATCCTTCGGCGAAACGGCCGCGGTCGATCATCTGAGCGTGGAGCTGGCGGCCGGTTCGTTCACCGCCCTGCTGGGACCCTCCGGATGCGGGAAGAGCACAACCCTGTCGATGCTGGCCGGCCTGACCGCACCCGACATCGGCGACATCCACTTCGACGGGCGTAGCATCCTCGGGCTTCCCGCGGAGCGCCGACCGGTCGGGCTGGTCTTCCAGAAGCCGCTGCTTTTTCCGCACCTGTCGGTCGCGGACAACGTCGGCTTCGGCCTGCGGATGCGCGGAATGCGCGGCCACGAACGTGCCCGCCGGATCGCGGAGATGCTCGACCGGGTGCAGCTCGGCGGCCTCGGCGAGCGCAGGGTCGGCCAGCTATCCGGGGGGCAGGAACAACGGATCGCCCTCGCCCGCGCCCTGGTGCTGGAGCCGAAGGTGCTGCTGCTCGACGAGCCGTTCTCCCAACTGGACACCACCCTGCGCGCCCAGATGCGTGCGCTGCTACGTCAGCTGCACGACGACTCCGGGATCACCACCGTTTTCGTCACGCACGACCAGAGCGAAGCGGTCGAGGTCGCCGACACCATCGCCCTCATGCTCGACGGAACGCTGGCCGGCCACGGCACACCCGAGTCGTTCTACGCCCGCCCGGACACATTGGCCGCCGCCCGGTTCTTCGGCGTGACCAACGAGATCAGCGGCCGCGTGAGCGACCACCGGTTCACCGTGACAAATTCCGCGATCGACGTCGATGCCGATCTTCCCGACGGCGACGCGGTCCTGGTGATCCGGCCTGAAGTGATCCAGCTCGGTGCTGCACCCCGGGTCGGGGGTGAGCGCAGGATCGGTCGGGTCGTCGCCGCACGGTTCGCCGGCACTCACCTCGCCGTCGACGTCGAACTCGGGAACCAGCGATTACGCGTTCACCATCCCGCCGGTCGATCGATCACCATCGGCGAGAGCATCGGCGTCGATCTGCCGCCCGAGGCGTGCACCGTTTTCAGTGTTGTGGGGCCATGAGTCGCAGGGCCGCCGTCTTCAGACTGATCGCGTTGCTCGGGCTGATCGGTGCGGCGTTGTTGGGGGCCTATCTCATCGGCGTACCGAGCCCGGCTCAGTTGCGTACCCGGTTCGCCGGCCTGGGGTGGTGGGCCGGTGGCGTCTACGCGGTGGTCTATGCCGCCGCGACCCTGTCCCCGCTGCCGAAGTCAGTGTTCACCCTCGCCGCCGGCGCTGTGTTCGGCCTAGCCGAGGGCCTGATCGTGGTGGTCGTAGGAGCTTGCACAGGCGCGGTTCTGGCGTTCTACCTGGCCCGGGCCCTCGGCCGTGACGGTCTGCACCGACTGACCGGCTTCCGTGGTCACCAGCTCGATGCGCAGCTCGCCCAGCGCGGGTTCCTCACCGTCCTGGTGGCCCGACTCATCCCGGTGGTGCCGTTCACCGTCGTCAACTACGTCGCCGGTGTCACTGCGCTGCGACTGCGGGTGTTCCTGGCCGCGACCGCCCTGGGTATGTTGCCCGCGACCACGGCCTACGTCGCGCTCGGCGCCTACGGTTCCGAACCCGGCTCGTGGCCGTTCTGGGCCGCGCTCACCGCCCTGGCCGCGCTCACTGCTGGTGGTGCGCTGGTCGGGCTGGCGCACCGACGGCAGGAACGTCGCCAGGCCCTGGCCGGGTCGGTAGATCCTGCGTGACGACGCAATGTTCTTTGAACCTGGGGCAGCCGGTTACCTGGCGCGCAGCGTCCAACGCCTTACCGCGGCCATGGCTTTCACCGCGCGGCCGGTGACGCCGCCGGCCAGCTGCGCCTGCACCTGGGCGATCGCGGCCTTCCACAGCCCGTCGGAGTAGGTCGGGTAGGCGTGTGTCGCCGCGGCGATGTCACGGGCCCGAAGACCGTGCCGAGCCGCCAGTACGGCCTCGGCCAGCGACTCACCGGCCCGCGGACCGACGATCGTGGCGCCGACGACCCTGCCCTTGCCGTCCAGCACCAGCCGGGAGAAGCCGGCCGTCTGCTGCTCGGCGATCGCCCGGTCGACCTCGACATGCTCGACGGTGCGCACGGTGAGACCGAGCGCGCGGGCCTTTTCCACGTTCACCCCGACGGCAGCCACCTCGGGCTGGGTGAACGTCACCCGGGGAATGCTCGCGACATCCACCCGTCGGCGCAGGCCCAGGACGGCGTTGCTGGCGGCGAGGGTGCCGTGCACGCCGGCGGTGTGGGTGAACTGCGGATGACCGGTCAGGTCCCCGGCCGCCCAGATCCGCGGGTTGGTCGTTCGCAGCCGGGCATCGACCCGCACATATCCACGCTCATCCAACTCGACGCCCGCGACCTCGAGGCCGAGGTGGGACGTGCGCGGCCGGCGGCCGACCGCGACCAACACCGTGTCGAACCCGATCTCGCTGCCATCGGCCAACACCGCGACCCACGCCGAGCCGTCTCGGCGGACCGCGGTCATCGCGACACCGGTACGTAGCTGGACACCGTCACCGGACAGCGCCCGGGTGACGAGCTCCGCGGCATCGGGGTCTTCCCGGATGAGAAGGCGTTCGGCGGCCTCGACGATCGTGACGTGGGAGCCGAGGCGGGCGAAGGCCTGGCCGAGCTCGCAACCGATGCTGCCGCCGCCGAGCACCAGCAACCTACCGGGCAGCCGGGTCAGGCCGAACACGGACTCGTTCGTCAGCGGGTCCGCCTCGGCCAGGCCGGGGATCGGGGGCATCATCGGGGCGGCGCCGGTGGCGACCAAGGCCTGCCGGAATGTGACCGGAACCCCTTCCACCGCAACCGCGTTCGAGCTGGTGAACTGAGCTGAACCGTGTGCCGCTGACACCCCGGCGGCTCGCATCGCCGCCGGCGAATCGGTCGGCTCGATCGCGGCGATCGCCTGATGGACGTGGGCCATCACTGCCGGGAAGTCGACGGTGACCTGCTCGACACCGATGCCGTACTGCGTGGCGGTCCGGGCACCGTGGGCGGCATGCGCAGCGCTGAGCAACGCTTTGCTGGGCACGCACCCGGTCCACAGGCAGTCACCGCCGATCCGGTCCCGCTCGACGAGCAGCACGCTCGCCCCGAACCCGGCCGCCGTCTTGGCCGCCACCAGACCCGCTGTGCCGCCGCCCACCACCAGCAGATCCCAGGCGGCGCCGTCCGGAGGGGTCAGGTCGTCGGACTTCCAGACCGAAGTGTCCATCGCCGGTCCGTAATCGGCGACATCGACGCTCATCCGGCGCCCTCGGCCATCAGCCGCTCGGCGGCGATGCGCATCCGGGCCGTCATCGCCGGGTCGGGCCGCCGTCGCCGGGACCAGCCGAGCAGGGCGAGGCGGACGCCGCGGTATTCCTGGGCCGCGGCCGAACACTTCTCGCACGTCGCCAGATGTGCCTGCAGACGCTGCACCTCGGCCGGGTCGAGCAGGGCGGCCGGGTCGGCATCCAGGTAACGCTGGATGCGTCGCGCGGACCAGTGGCAAGTCAGCATCGTCGAGATCGAGGACATCATCGGTTTCTCCGGAAGTCGGGGTTGGAGCGGAGGTTGGTGCGGACCCGGTCACGGGCCCGGGACAGCCGCGACATCACGGTGCCGACTGGGATGTCGAGCAGTTCGGCGACCTCGGCGTAGGTGAGCTGGTCGACGTCGATCAGCAGTAGAACGGTCCGGAATTTCGGACCCAACGCAGCGAGTGCCGTCTCGACGGTGTCATCCAGGACCCGGTCGGTCACGGTCTGCTCCGGGTTGGCTGCGGTCGCTGCGCCGAACGCCGGCCGATGACCGTCCAGGTCGGTGATTTCCGGCGTCAGGTCAGGACGTTGCCGGCGGTGCGAGTTGAGATTGGTGTTGCGCAGGATCGTCAGCAGCCACGCCCGCGGGTGCGCGCCGTCGAATCCCTCGATCGCCCGGTAGGCCCGGATGAGGGTGTCCTGTACGAGGTCCTCCGAATCTGCCCACGACCCGGTCAGGGTCCGTGCCGCCCGCAGCAGTACCTCGATCTCGGGCTCGATGCAGGTGCGGAACGCATGCTGACGGGCCGCGGTGCTGTCCGTCTGTGCGCTGCTCACACCACTGGAACCCGGTGCAGCCGGCCAAACCTTCCCGAACCAGGTCATCAAAATGCCGACGCCGTCGACTGCGGCCTGGCGCCGGCCGAGACATTCACGTGACCGCCGGCGAGCCTGGAGGATGGCACCGCCGGCGTCCACATCCAGCCGGTCCCACTCCCTGGTCGTTGCCGGGTAACCCCCGACGGCGTGGTCATGGATCCAGCATGCCGTCCATCGGTCGCAGCAGCAGCACCGTAGGAAGGATGTCGTCGCGGGTGGGACGTAGTAGTCGAACGGCCCCAGCCTGAGTGCACGCGGGGAAGTCGGTCCACCGCGGCAGTTCGTTGCTTGAGTGGTACGTCGACGTAGATGGCGGTGGTGGCCAGCGATTCGTGGCCCATGAGTTCTTTGATGACCAGGGAGTCGACGCAGGCTTCGCGGAGGGCGGTGCCGAACCAGTGACGGAGGGCGTGCGGCGTGCCGGGGATGCCGGCGCGGTCCGTGACGTTGGAGATGGAGGATGACACGGAATTGCCGAGCATCGGTCAGCCGGCGAGGTGTTTGGTGTTGCCGACGTAGATGTCGGCCTGCTTGTGGGGCCCGGCCGGTGCCGCCGGCATCGGCATGCCGGCGGTCGAACTCATCGCGCCGGTGGCTGAGGTCGGTGTGGTCGTCGATGCCGCGGACGACCCGGCCGGCGTGGTCGAGCTGGCAGCGCTGGTGGACGTGGTGCCGCACCCGGCCAGAATTGCCAGGAATAGGGCGGTGGCGAAGGTGAACAGGGTGGTTCGGATCTTGCGAGTCGTCATGATGAAACCTTCTGTGAGACAACGGGTTGGTGGGGGCGACACTGGCGGACACCGGCCGACTGGCTCGGCGTCACAGTGCCTCTACGCCCGCAATACGCACAGAGAGAATCGTGGTGGCGGCGCTCCTGGTGGTCCCCGCCGCCGGGTCATCGCACCGGTCAGGTCATGCCCCGGCTGGGTGATCTCGCTGCGAACCCGCCGGTCACCCGCAACGCCAGCAGCACCAGCGCGGCTCCGGTGATCAGGAACAGCACGCAGCAGGACATGTCCGACAAGCCGTTGCCGGTGTCGACCGGCATCGCGACGGGCACCTGCACTCCGGCGAGTAGAGATACCGCAGGGGTGGTGGACTCGGATGGCGGTGGCCAACGATCGGGGTTCGGATGGCGGTGGCCAACGATCGGTCGACGGATCGATGTGAGTCATCAGACAACATCCGCACGGTTGTACGGACTTGCGGGTGTGCTGGTAACGGAGTAGACCGGATACGGGTCATCGAATGGCCCGCGCCGAGAGCAAGGGGTTGATAGTGGGATTTTTCAGCGGTGTCTGGCATGGCCTGGACGAGGCGTTCTTCATGTTCTGGGAGACGTTGTGGGCGCTGGTGCTGGGGTTTGCGCTGTCCGGTGCGGTGCAGGCGTTCGTCTCCCGGGGCGAGATGCGAAAGGCCCTGGGCGATCACAGCCCAAAAACCCTGGCCAAGTCTTCGTTCTTCGGGGCGATCAGCTCGTCCTGCTCCTACGCGGCGTCGGCGCTGGCGAAGAGCCTTTTCTCTCGTGGCGCGGATTTCACCGCGTCCATCGTGTTCATGATCGCCTCCACCAACCTCGTCGTGGAGTTGGGCATCGTGTTGTGGCTGCTCATCGGCTGGCAGTTCGCGTTGGCCGAGTTCGTCGGCGGCGCGATCATGATCGCCCTGCTGGGGTTCGTGCTGCCCCGCGTCATCCCCGAAAGCTGGATCGCACCGGCGCGAGATCGACTCAACGCCGAGAACGACGCTTCCGTGGACGCTTCCAATCCGCACGCCCAGCACGGACATGGCCACGGCGACGGGCACGACCAGACCGACGACGAGAGCGGCCCGGCCGAACAGCTCCCGCTGCGCACCAGGATGCGCAGCCGCAAGGGTTGGGGCGATGCGGCCGGCTACACCGTCAGCGACGTCACGATGATCCGCAAGGAACTGGTGATCGGTTTCGTCGTTGCCGGGTTCCTCACCGCGCTGGTGCCGAATGCCTTTTGGCAGTCCCTGTTCCTGACCGGTCACGGGTTTTTGTCCAGCCTGGAGAATGTGGTCCTCGGTCCGTTCCTGGCCATCATCAGTTTCGTCTGCTCGGTCGGCAACGTCCCCCTGGCCGCGGCGTTGTGGCAGGGCGGGATCAGCTTCGGCGGGGTCGTCTCGTTCGTCTTCGCCGACCTGATCACTCTGCCGCTGCTGTTCATCTACCGCAAATACTTCGGCACCGCGATCACCCTGCGATTGCTCGGCACGTTCTGGGCCACCATGAGCATCGCGGGCCTGGCCGTTGAGTACCTGTTCAAAGCAGTGTCGATCCCGGATCCGCCGCGGCCGACGATGATCGTGCCGACCAGGTTCAGCTGGGACTACACCGCCATCCTGAACATCGTTGCTCTCTTCGGGTTTGCCGTCCTGTACTGGCTGTATCGGCACCGCGACACGTCCGGCCCGCAGCGATACGCGAAGGACCCGGTCTGCGGGATGCAGATCGAGATCGCCCACGCCCCTGCCAGCCGCCAGCGCGACGGGCACACGCTGTATTTCTGCTCCGATCACTGCGCACGCCGGTTCGACGCCGAGCCTGCCAAGTTCGTCGACGTCCCCTCCGCCACCACAGAATCCGATCCAGGGACGACCGGCGCTGGGCCGGTGATGACCGGGCAGGTGGCCACAGATCCGGTGTGCGGGATGACGGTCGACCCCAGCGCTACAGATCATGTCGCCGACCTCGACGGTCAGCGGTACTGGTTCTGTTCCGCCGGCTGCCGGCAGACGTTCCTGACCGACCCCGCCCGCTTCCTTGCCCCGCAACCGGTGCCAGGGAACACGAATCGCAATGTGGAAGAACATCATGGGCATCACTGACCACGAGCACCCCATCGACCCACAGCGGGTCGCCCACGCCAAGTCCCGGCTGCCCTCGCCCGATGACGCCGCGCGGCTGACCGGATTGCTGTCCATGATGGCCGACCCCGTCAGGCTGCGGCTCATCTACGCGTTGGACGTCGCCGAAGAACTGTGTGTCGGCGACCTGGCCCTGGCGTTGGAGGTCAGCGAGGACTCCGTTTCCTACGCGCTGCGACTGCTGCGTTCTGCCGGCCTGGTCGCTACCCGCAAACAGGGCCGTGTCGTCTACAACCGCCTGGCCGACAACTTCCCGGAACCGCTGCGCGACACCTGCCTGCACCGGCTGATCGACATGACCCACACCGACGACTGAACAGCGTCCCCGCTCCCCACGAACCGGCCGTCACCCTCGGGGTGAGGGCGTCGCGCCCGCCATCTTGACCCGCACTGTCGAGATGGCACTGAGGTCTACGTCGCAGCGAACACCTCCAGGTCGCCGAAAACAATACGAGCGCCTGGGTTCTGCGCGGTCACGATGATGGTGTGCCGCACCGTCGGCAGTCCCGCTTCCACGGCGTCCAGATCGCCGCCGCGGTCGACCCACTTACCGTTGAAGCGGTACCCGGCGGTCCCGATCAACACCACCGGGTCCAGCTGACCGAGCCGATCCAAGGTTGCCTTCACCCCCAGGTCGGGGGAGCAGATGCACCACACCGCACCGATGCTCGCCGGAGGCGAGCAGCCCGATGATCGCCTCCGGAATGTTCGGCAGCACGGCGACGACGTCGCCGGGCTGCACACGCATGCGCCGCAACGCTGCTGCCAGCGAGGCGACCTGGCCGGCGAGAGTTCGCCAGCTGATCTCCCGGGTCGCGCCGTCCTCCTCCAGGTGCAGGATCGCCGCGGCCTGCGCGCGATCCGGATCGCCGGCGTGCCGCAGCACATTCTCGGCGTAGTTGACCCGCGCGTCGGGATACCACCGGGCGCCGGGCATCTGCTCCAAAGCCAGGGCCGGCCCGGTGAGCACATCTCCCGGTTGCAGGTAGATGCCGCGCGCCATCCCGACCCCCGCCGGGGTGCCGGTGAAGATCAGGTAGCCCGGGGCCAACGACACCACCTGCGACAGGTCGGCGATGATCCGGGCCACCGGGAAGATCAGGTCCGCGGTGTTGCCGTCCTGCACCTTCCAACTTCCTCCCTGCCCGGCGGCGGTCGGCCCTTCCAGCACGGCGCCGATGGGCAGCGCGTCGGGATCCTGCAGTGCGTCGAGGGTGACCACGGCGGGACCGAACGGTGAGAAGTTCGGGTAGGACTTGCCCAGGCTGAACTGCGGGGCCGGGCCGCGGCGCTGCACCACCCGTTCGCTGTAGTCCTGCCCGACGCAGAACCCCGCGACGGCGGCGCGGGCCTGATCCTGGTCGACCCGGTGCGCGGCAGCTCCGATGATGACGACCAACTCGGTTTCGTAGTCCACGAACTTGCTCGGCAACTCCACCGTCACGTTCGGCCCGGCCAGGCTGGAGGCAAACTTGGTGAACACCACCAGGTCCGCCGGATGCGCTAGGTTCGCCTCGTCCGCGTGGTCGGCATAATTCAGGCCGATCGCGAAGGTCTGACCGGGATTGGGGACCGGGGCCAATAGATCCTTGCTGTCGAACGGTTTCGCGGCGCCGAAGTCGGCGCCCGCGGCCCAGGCGGTGAACGCGGCCCACTGCTGGAACACGCGCAGCGGGTCCGGTCCGAACCGATCGCCGGAGGCCACCCCGATATCCAGTGCGGTTTCCTGCTGGATCAGTACGGCCCGACCGGCCAGGTTCCCGATGTGCACGTCAGGCCCCCGCAGCCGGGGGCAGCGGTACGCCGTGCGCGAGGTCCGGTTCGGCGTCGATCCGCGCAGGCCACGGGTCAGGGAAGGTCAACTCCAGCCGCGGCTTGGCGGGGAAGTACTGCCCGGCGCGGGCGTTGCGGTGGATGTCTGCGGCACTCACCGCGGCCGCCCGGGCCTTGACGAACAGTTCCGGGTCGAATTGCGGACCAACCTGGTCTTCGGAGAATTCCTGCGAGGCCTACATCCACTCCTTGGACAGGGCCCAGTCGTTGAAGGCGTCGACCTGGATCTCGACCCCGTTGCCGTCGGGATCGGCGTAGTACATCGAGATGGTCATCCCGTGATCCAGGCACATGACCGGCAGGATATCCAGCTCGCGCAGCCGCACGTAGTTGTCCAGCCACTGGTCGAAGGTGGCGTATTCGAAGGCGGTGTGGTGCAGTCCGGCGCTGTGCGGCTTGTCGACCGGCGGATGAGTGCCCGGCAGGCGCAGCAGCGCGATGCGGTGATTGGCCTCGTCGTTGGTCAACCAGGCGGCGTGCTCGGCCTAGTACACCGGTTGCAACCCGCAGACCGCTTCGTAGAACTTCACCATCGCATCGACGTCCATGGTCATGAACGTCGCGTGGTGCAGCCGCGGGGCGATGATGGGCCGCGGCTTGGGGCTGCGGAAGTACGTGCTGTGCGCGATGGCCATGCGGCATCCTCTTCGTTGAGTAATGGGACAGAGCTGACGATGTGGTGCCGGGGCGGCCCGGCCGACGGGGCTCCTCAGCCGGCGTTGACCGTGGACCGATCGGCCTCGCCGGGGCCGGGGTTGAAGTTGGTGTTGACGAGGATCTGTTGGGTGCGGGCCAGGTGCGCCTGGAATAGGGCGACGGCGTGGTCGGCGTCATGGGCGAGGGCGGCGTCCAGCAACCCCTGGTGCTCGCCGGCGACGTCGCGGTGCAGTTCCTGAGTACCGGTGCTGGACCACGCCCGGTACAGCTCAGCAGCATCGGAGAGCCGAGCGCAGATGTCCAGAAGGATTGGGTTGCCGCAGTTGTCGATCAATGCGGAGTGAAACGCCAGGTGCGCCAACGCCCACTCCTCATTGCGCGTGGTCGAGTCTTCTGGAAGGAACATCGGTCGGGTCGCCATCCGATGATGCGCCGCCAGCACCTGGGACTCCCAGCCGACACCGCCGTGCTGCACCGACAACCGCAGCGCTGCGCCCTCATTGAGCTGGCGGGCCACAGTCAGGTTTGCCAACGCCGCGAGCGACAGGGACGTGACGTGGCAGCCGCGGTTGCGGTCCAACCGCACCAGGTTCTGCGCCGCCAACAGACTCGTCGCCTCCCTCATCACCCCCAGGCTGACCCCGAACTGCACCGCCAATTCCACCGGCTTGAGCCGCTCACCCGGCGCCAGAGCGCGATTGAGGATCGCCGAGCGCAGCTGCTCGTAGACATTGACCGCCAAGGTCTCACTGCCGGTCCGCTTCGCCATACAGCAAATGCTAACACTCACATCGATTATTGATAAGCCGTGGATAATTGAAATTTCCAGAGGATCGCCGGAAGCTTCCGGGGACATCAGCTGATCGCAATCACCTTGGTGCCTGTCGATCGCGCGTTCGAAGCCAACCCGGATGCGAAAGAGTCCGGGGCGGCAGGAACTATCCCAGCGAACTGGCCGACACCGAGGTGCTGTACCGGTGGGATATTTTCCCAGGGCCGGCGTGACGTGGGTAACCTGTTGGGCGGCAACGGTATCTTTCTGGAATATCACGTGATGCGGCACATGGCCGACATCGAGGCGCTGCACACCTACGAGGGCACCGAGACAATCCAGACGCTGATCGTCGGGAGGGACATCACCGGGGTCGGAGCCTTCACCTGAGTTCCCGGACCGGAGCTAGGGACGTTCAGCCACCAATGTCAAACTAGGCCCGGCGACGGTCCCGGTGCGCGGGGCCTGGACACGCGACTGGTCGCGGCCTCTCAACCGATGGACAACCGCTTGCCAAGAAGACCTCGCGGACCGCTGGCCCGCGATCAGTGACACGCCGCTCGACCAGACCAACCGCGATGTGCAATGTCCATCACCAATTACCCAAGCGATCAAGGAGTCTGCCCGATGAGGGAAGCAGTCATTGTGTCCACCGCCCGCACGCCTATCGGGAAGGCATATCGCGGCTCATTCAATAACACCTCCGGTCAGCATCTCGCCGCACACGCGATCAGCGGCGCACTGGCCAAGTCAGGCGTGGACGGCGCTGAGGTCGAGGACGTGGTCCTGGGTTGCGCCCAGCCGGAAGGCACCACGGGGTTCAACGTGGCACGTCAGGCAGTTCTGCGCGCCGGGCTGCCAGTGACCGTTCCGGGAATGACCGTGGACCGCCAGTGCGCGTCCGGCATGATGGCAATTTCCATCGCAGCCAAAGAGATTCTCGTCGATGGGCTGACCATTGCTGTCGGTGGTGGTGTCGAGTCCATCTCACTGGTGCAGAACGAGCACAGAAACACTTATCGTGCGGTTGACCCGTGGTTGATGGAGCACCTGCCCGACACATACCTACCGATGCTGCATACGGCGGAGAACGTCGCGCAGCGGTACGGAATCAGTAGGGAACGGCAGGACGAATACTCGTTGCGGTCGCAGCAACGCACCGCCGCCGCGCAGGCGAAAGGGGTCTTCGCCGAAGAAATCATTCCGTTCAGCGGATCCCGACTGGTCACCGACAAGGAGACCGGCCAGAGCCACGCGGTGGAATTCACCATCGAAGTCGACGAAGGGAACAGGCCGTCCACCACGCTTGACGGGCTGGCCGGCCTTCGGACCGTCCTTCCGGACGGGTCCGTAACCACCACGTCGACGGTCACCGCCGGCAACGCATCACAATTGTCCGATGGCGCGTCGGCGGCCGTGCTGATGGAGGCCGGCGAGGCGGCACGGCGCGGCCTTACCCCACTAGGGGCCTACCGCGGGATCGCCGTGGCTGGTTGCGCACCCGACGAGATGGGCATCGGACCGGTCTTTGCCGTCCCGAAACTTCTCGCCCAACACAGTCTCAGTGTCGACGACATCGACCTGTGGGAGCTGAATGAGGCCTTCGCGTCGCAGGCCCTCTACTGCCAGGATTTCCTGAAGATCGACCCGGACAAGGTCAACGTCAACGGCGGGGCCATCGCCATCGGCCACCCGTACGGGATGTCCGGTGCCCGCCTTGTCGGGCACGCTCTCCTGGAAGGGCGTCGCCGTAACGCCCGGTACGTGGTCGTCACCATGTGCGTCGGGGGCGGCATGGGCGCAGCCGGCCTCTTCGAAGTTCTTTAACCCATCCCAGGGGCCAGCTGGCAACTCAACAACGATTGGGCGCCACTGCGTGCCGGCCTGTTCGGTCGCGACCCTGCGCTCCTGGTCATCGGTGAAGCTCCTTCGGGTCGGACCCATCGGTCAGTGTCCTCGCGCCAGGACTGCGGCAATACGTGGGGTGACTGCCGTGGTCGTCATAGGCCGAGGAGCCGTTCGGCGGTGCCGTGGGCGATGTCTTCCTTGACCGGCTGTGGCAGGTCGGCCGTTTCCAGGAATTCGGCGGCGCCCTCGTTTCCAACAAAGGGATAGTCGACCGAATACATCATCCGGTCGGTGCCCACCGTTTGTGCGCAGAACTGCAGCTGCGCTTGGCTCCACATTCCGCTCGGAGTGATGTAGACGTTCTGCCTCACGTACTCGCCGATGGACCGGCCGAGTTTGGTGACGGTGCGGGGTAGCGCTTCGTCGAGGCGATCGAGATAGAACGGGATCATTTCGCCCCAATGTCCGAGGATGAATTGCAGCTCGGGATAACGGTCGAGGGTGCCGGACAGGACCAGGTGCAGGAAGTGCACCGCTGTCTCCTGGTGCCAGCCCCAGGCGCTGGTCTCGAACCGGGCGCTGACGAGGGGGTCAAGACCGGCGTAGTTGGCGTCGCTGACAACCCGGGGCGAGACAGCTGGATGCAGATATATCGGCACCTTCAAATCTGCGGCCCGCGCCAGGATCGGGTCGATCCGCTCGGCATCGAGGAATTCGTCTTCGGTTCGGCCGAAGATCATGGTGCCCACGAAGCCGAGTTCGGTGACGCCGCGAGCCAGCTCGTCGGCGGCGTCGTTGGGAACCGCGGTCGGCAACGCAGTGAACGCGGCGAACCGGTCGGGATGGTTGGCCACTGTTGCTGCGAGGGTGTCGTTGACTTTCTTGGTCAGGTCGAGGGCAACCTCGGCCGGGAGCTGCTGGACGCTCAGGCAGGACAAAACCTGCATCGAAATCTGGTTGGCATCCATGTCTGCGAGCCGATTCTCGCCGAGGTCGCGGAGAACGTCGCCGCTGGGCGAGTAGGGAAACCCGCGGGCGGGGTCGTAGGAGGCAGCGAAATTCGGGCTGAGCGCTTTCGAGGCGGCCGCGCTTGCCCGGGCGACGTCGGTGTCCAGGAAATGTTCCTCGAGGGTGATGATCTTCATGGTCGCTGGGGCCTTTCATCTGGGAGCGGGGCGCGGCCGCACGGGCCGGCTGAATCATTGCGAGATCAGCCTGCCCCACGCCACTGCCGATGGCGGCAGTGGAGTGACTCCAGCCGGAAAGGAGTCCCGCCCGCGCCGCATGAGCGCGCGGGTGTTCCCGCCCGCCGACCTACCGCTGGTCATCTCCTGCTGGGAGATCGAATTCTGCGGTGGTGGCGGCGAAGGCCGAAGTGCAGCTCCCACATGGATGGCCGACGAAAATCGCGGACGCACAACAAGCATCCCCATTGAGCAGCGGTCGAGCCGCCGGGTGGGGGCGGGCGCGGCGATGTCCGTTGTCGGTCGGGTTGCTGCGCAACGCCCGACGCACCGGCCGCGTGATCGCATTGTCGTGGGGGTGAGGTCGTCCTGGGGGATGGAGCTGGCAGGATCACTCGATATGCCACGCATCGAGGATTATGCCCTACTCGGCGATCTGCAAACCGGCGCTCTGGTGGCCACCACCGGATCCATCGACTGGCTGTGCTTTCCGCGGTTCGATTCCCCGGCGTGTTTCGCGGCGCTGCTGGACACCCCCGATGCCGGCCACTGGCAGATCGCCCCCACCGCAGGGGGCGTTTGCAGCAGCCGGCGCTACGTCAAGGACACCCTGATTCTGCACACCGACTGGACCACACCGGATGGAACGGTTCGGGTCATCGACTTCATGCCTCCCCGCGGGCACGCCCCCGACGTGGTGCGCATCGTGGAAGGCATCAGCGGGTCGGTGCAGATCCGTTCGACGCTGCGGCTGCGGTTCGACTACGGCCACATCGTCCCGTGGGTCCGCCGCCATGGCGATCAGGTCGTCGCCGTCGCCGGGCCGGACACGGTACGGCTGCGCACCCCGGCACCGACCGAGGGTGAAGAGTATTCAACCGTCTCCGAATTCGTCGTGAACGCTGGGGACCGCGTGCCGTTCGTGATGACCTGGCATGCCAGCCATGAACACCCACCGACAATGGTGGACGCCGAACATGCGCTGCGGAACACTGCGCAGTTCTGGACCGAGTGGTCGGCCCGGGGAAACCCGGTGTCCGGACCGTACAAGGACGCCATCAAACGGTCGCTGCTGACGTTGAAGGCATTGACCTATCAGCCGACCGGCGGGATCGTCGCCGCCTTGACCACCTCGCTGCCCGAGCAGATCGGCGGCCCACGGAACTGGGACTACCGGTACTGCTGGCTCCGAGACTCCAGCTACACCCTGCAAGCCCTGCTGGCCGCCGGGTACGTGCAGGAGGCGAAGGCGTGGCGGGAGTGGCTGCTCCGCGCGGTGGCGGGCGACCCCGCGCAGTTGCAGATCATGTACGCCCTGGACGGCACGCGGCGGCTCCCGGAATACGAACTGCCGTGGTTGGCCGGCTATGAGAAGTCCAGCCCGGTCCGGGTCGGCAACGCCGCCTCGGACCAACTACAACTGGACGTCTGGGGGGAGACGTTGGACGGGTTGGCGCTGGCCCGCGACGCCCGGATCAGCGCTCACGACGACGCCTGGGACGTGCAGGTCGCCCTGATGAACTATCTGGAGGGCAACTGGAACCAGCCCGACAACGGACTTTGGGAGATGCGCGGCCCCCGAAGGCATTTCACCCATTCCAAAGTGATGGCCTGGGTCGCGGCGGACCGGATGGCCCGCGCGGTCCGCACGCATCACCTCAAAGGCCCCGCCGACCGCTGGGAACTGCTCCGCGACGCCATCCACGCCGACGTCCTGGCCCACGGCTACGACACCGGCCGCAACACTTTCACCCAGTCCTACGGTGCTCCCGGATTGGACGCCAGCCTGCTGCTGATCCCCCGCGTCGGGTTCCTGCCACCAACCGATCCGCGGGTGTTGGGCACCATCACCGCCATCCAGGACGAACTCACCGAAGACGGCTTCGTCAAGCGCTATCAGACCACCAGCTCCGACGACGGCCTGCCCGGCGGAGAAGGGATGTTTCTGGCCTGCTCGTTCTGGCTCGTCGACGCACTGCATCTGGCCGGGCAGCGCCACCCCGCCAAGCAACTGTTCGAACGGCTCCTCACCCTCCGCAACGACGTCGGGCTGCTCAGCGAAGAATGGGACCCCAAAAGCAGCCGACAACTGGGTAACACCCCGCAAGCGTTCAGCCACTTCCCACTGGTCACCAGCGCCCTACAACGGCACGCCGGACGCGGGCACCACAGCAACCAAACCATCACCGCGCACCATCACCGATGACCCCGCTCCAAGCACCTGGATCCAAGTTGACCGGCGTGAACCGGTCCGGCCGCCGCGGGTGGGTAGGAGCGCTTGTCGCTTCGAGCGTGAGCCGGTGGCGGTACTGGTGACCCTGATTGGGTGGGGACACCGGCGGGTATTGGCGCCTGGGGCGACGGTAGCGCGACGGCGCCGCTGCTGGCCCTGAGGTTCCGGCAGGCATCTTTTGAATTCTCGTCCCGTTCGCGAGAGAATTTCGGCGCAATCAAGGAGATAACAATGAGCACTGAACTATCCGGAATGAAGATCGCGTTTCTGGTCGCCAATGCCGGGGTGGAGCAGGTCGAGCTGACCAGCCCGTGGCAGGCTGTCAAGGACGCGGGCGGTGAACCCGTGCTGATTGCGCCGGAGAAGGACACCGTGCAGGCGGTGAACAACGACGTCGAGCTCGGTGACACCTTCGAACCTGACCTGTCGGCGTCCGATGCCTCCGCGGCCGATTTCGCCGCCTTGGTCCTGCCTGGCGGGGTGGCCAATCCGGACAAGCTCCGCCTCGTGCCCGAGGCGGTGGAGTTGGTGAAAGCCTTCGCCGCCGCGGGAAAGCCGATTGCGGCGATCTGCCACGGTCCTTGGACGCTGGTGGAGGCGTGGCTGGTGAAGGGGAAGACCTTGACGAGCTGGCCGAGTCTGCGAACCGACATCGGCAATGCCGGTGGGGATTGGCGGGACTGCGAGGTGTTCATCTGCCCCACGCAGGGGTTCGATCTGGTCACCAGTCGGAAGCCCGACGACCTGGACGCATTCGATAAGGCGCTGGTCACCACGTTCGCCCGGGTGCGCTGACCTACAGCTATTGGGGTTCGCATGCACCCGATATCCTCGCGCCGTCGGCCAAGACGGGCATCAACATCCGAACCGGGCCGGCATCGGCATATCCAGCCTGGCTGCTGCCCGACCTGGCCGTCTGATCGGGCCACACGAAACGCAGAACTGGGCCGCCGTCGCTGGAAACCAAGCGCGAAGTCATCAAAGCCGTGTGCTCGGTGACGGTATGCCCACCAAAAATTGCGGAAGCCGAGGGCGGAGCCGCGGAGGTGTTTTAGGCGGCCGATGATCGCTTCGTCGGCGACACCCCCGAGATCCGTTGCCGCTGCTTGTTGGTGAGCAGGTCAGCACCTGTGCTCAAGGTGCGGCGCGCCGAATACAAATCCTCTGGACACCACAAGCTCGGTGGCATCGGTAGACAGCTTCCCTCCGTCCGGACGCCTTGCCTGGACTCGAGTAGGTACACAGCTACGTGAGGGCCATCGAATGATGGGTGCCTGGCTTGACTTTGCGTGAATCTCTGACCATTCATCGCAAATAGCGAAGAAGAGCACCGACGACCGAAAAGCTTGGAGCGATCGCCGCGATGATGGACATGGCAATTCACAGGAAATTATACCGAAAGTCGACGAGCCGGGCTACGCACCGGAATTGTCTGCGGCCCTCAGCAAAGCAAGTAGCGTCTCACTGTTGACGTCAGGCGGAAGCGTTGCATCTACAGAATTGGCAACATCTCTCCAAGAGAGAGTCGATCCATCGAATAACCGGTGGGGGGCATTTGAATCCTTGCATGAAGGCATCGGTCGAATAGTGGAGATTCAGCGTTAGGGCTGCCAGGGCGGAAGAGGTTATTCGATCACCTGCCGGCCTCCGGGGCCTGGCAGCTGTCCGGAGTGAGCTGGTCAGCTCACCATCGGAACGCCGGGGGGTGGACCACCCAGCTCCATTATCGCGGCGGACGCCGAGCCGTTCAGAGCGGCGAGTGCCAACGCTTCCTTCGCAGCGTCGACCCCGTCGCGTGGCATCACGATCGTCAACATGACGGGCATCGGATCCGAGGCCGCCATAATGGGTGCGGACAACGATAGGTGACTGGTGATGACGCCGCCGTCGGTGCGACCGTAGCCGTCGGAACGCACGCGTTTGGTGATCTTCCGAATCTTCTGCTGCAACTCGGGTGTCAAGGCACCGTACTGAAGTTCAAGGGCGGGTTGGGTCATCATCGGTGGGAGCTGCGCCAAGAAGACCTGACCCGCCGCGGACTCGACGATCGGGAGGCTGGCCCCGATGCGGGTCGTCAGGGACAGTGCGTGGAGCCCGTATTCCCAGCGCACGATAACGGGGCCGCCGTCAGTCCAGACCGAGACGTTGACAGCGTAACCGGTGGCGTCGCGCAACTGGCCGGCATGTTCGGTCGCCACAGCGATCTCGTTCGTGCGTCGTAGTGCTTCTACTCCGAGCCTTCGGAGCGCGGGGCCAAGGTCGTATCTGCCGGTGCTCAGCGATTGCAGCGTGAGCCCGACCCGGCCGAGACTAACGAGATAACGGTGCACCTTGTTGGGCGCCTCGCCGGAGAGCCGTGCCAGCTCGTTCAGGCTGAGCGGACCGCCGGCGCCTGCCAGGGCGAACAACACTTTGCTGCCGATCTCGACGGATTGGATTCCCTGCCGAGAGTCGCTGACGTTGTCACCTAGCTCACCTTCACTCATGGTCAGCATCGTAGCGACGGCGCGAAGGCATGTGAGCACGCCGTTCTGAACAGCGTCGAAGTTGCCCGCAGTCGGACGCCATCAAGCCGGGCATGGAGCAGATGGAGCAGATGCAATTGGCGATCAGGTATGTCTGGCACAGCTCGAGCCGACCATGACAGAGGAGGCGAGCACCGCCGCGTCAATGATCATCCCAACGGAGACACGTGCCGAAGCGACGGGTCAGTTCACGTCGCGGTGACCGTTGGTGCGGCCAGACACTGAGGTGAAGTTGTCGAGCGCGGCGCGGAGGTTTTCAGCCTGGTCGTCGGTTAGATCGATCTTGTAGCCGTCGCGGCCACGTCTTGCTCCGGCGATGACCTCGACGGTCGGGTCCAAGGGCTGCTTCTGCGCGGCCGCCATCGCCTGCAGGGCCTGCGCGGCGAGCACTTCAGCTTCGCTCGGCCGCATGGAGACTGTCATTGCTCTGGCCCCTCCCTTCGGATTCCTGCCAACAGGATATCCCTCGCGGGACTGAGAACATCGGACAGGACCGCTGTGATGAATGCGAGATCTTCCGGCTGCACCAGCGAGGACACCGTCATCAGGCTGGTCAAGATCTTGGTACCCCGAACTTTCGTGGCAGCGTCGGTGGACAGCGCGAGTTCGGCGGCCCAGCGCAGGGTCCGCATCGTCTCTTCCCGTTTGCGCCAGATGTCCAGTTGCTTCGCTGCGGTGTCTGCCGCGGCGGCTGCCTTGTCGGCGGCCGTTGCCGCCCTGTTGGCGGCTGCTGCGGCGTCCTTGCCGCTGGCCCGGTTCAGCAATGCCCCGGTGAGCACGCCCAGTAAAGCGATGACGGCGACCACGATGGCCACGATTGCGGACGCGCTGGTGGTGGCATCGGTCCCCGACGGTGCATTCGAGCTGGGCGCGGTCGTCACGATCGCCTGCAGCGCGCGGCAAATCCCTGCGGCGAGGTCGCTCACTGACATCGGCGCGGGCTGTGCCGCTGCTCAGGCCGGACCAGGCCAGCGGTGATCATCGGCTGAACGTACCGCCACTGCGGCGTTCAGAGTGTGTTCAGTGAACCGACATCCGTTCCAGAAACCGCCGGACGGATTCTGGAGGTGAAGTTTCCTCCAGGAACCGTTGAGCTGGGTTGCGTCCCCGGCGGTGTGCAGGTCTGGCCCGGCGGTCGAGGAGTCGGTGATCGCTCACTACCCTGACGGGTACGGGACCAGGGTCAGCCTCGTTCCCCGTCTTCGGGCGGCCCTGACCGTTGGAATGAACTGCGGGAGAACACACGGTGAGTAACCAGAACTTGGAACAAGCGCTCGAGGACATCGAGCGCTCCGCTGACGGAGCGGTGCGGGCCGCGGCCACCGCGCTCGCGGACGCCAAGCGGGTGAAGGCAGCCGCGGCTTCGGGTGATTTGCGGGCGCTGCGCCAGTCGCTGGACTCGGCGGTCCGGCTGGCCGACCTAGCCGCGGACGCCTCCCGCGACCTGCAAAAGCGTTGGACCTTCGACGAGCAGGAGTACTTCACGTCCGGTGGTTACACCGCGGAGGTGCTGGCGGTCGCCGGCGAACAGGGGCTTTCCGCATTCGAATCCGACGACCGGATCCTGAGCTACCCGGCGATCGTGTCACTGTCGGCGTCCGACACTGCCGTGCTGATCGACAAGCGCAAGGACCGCAAGGTACGTCCTTCGGTGCTGGTGCGGACCTTGAAGGCATTGCAGGCCAAGCCTCCCAAGTTCAAGCCCGAGGCATACCTCGAGGCTCTGGCCGCCGCGTACGACCTGGTGGTTCCGCTCCGGCACGTCAGTCCGGGCGCGACGGTCAAGCTCGCGGACATCTACACCGTGCTCACCGTGCTGCCCGGCTCTGCTCGCGACTACAGCCGTCAGGAACTCGCCCGGGACCTGTACCTGCTGGATCAGAGCGGCCTCACCCGCGTCAAGGACGGACGGGAGCTACAGCTACCGGCGAGCGCACTCACCCGCGGTTCCGGCGTGCTTCGGACGGTGACCCGATCGGGCCAGGAGAAGGTCTACGCAGGCATCAGCTTCACCGGTGGACGCACATGATCGCCGCCGACGTGTACGCAGACTTCCTGGCTGACGAGTACCTCGATTCGTACATCGCCGACGGTGGTGCCGCGGTGAAGTTCGTCGTCGCAGCTGATCCCGGGGTGGCCGAATACTTCAGCAGCACGGTGCGTGAGCGGGCAGCCGTCAGTGGCTACGCCGCCGTCCGGGTCGATGCGGTCGACGTGCGGGTGCACATGATGGATCAGGTGTTCTTCGCGGTCGCTCGCCAGGTCGACTGGGACGCGCTCGCCGCCCACCGGGTCCGTGCCGCGTTCGCCGCCGCCGACTTCCCGGCGCCCGACGGGGCGAACGACGTCTCGGTCGAGGCGGTGGCGGCCCACCACCAGGTCGATCCGGGTGAACTAAACCGGGATGTGAACCGCCAACTGCAGCTTGCGGTGTTCCACGACTATGCGATGGTGCGGGAGTTCCGCGTCGCCATGCTCCGCCTGTGCCAGTTCCAGTTGCGCACGGGGCAGGTGACAGAGGCCGAGCACAAGGCCGTTCTGGAGTGGTTACGCGGCGAACTGCGGCAGATCTCGCTGCTGCGCACTGCCATGATCTTCCGCCGTATCGGACGGCACAACGCCCGTCAGCTGTTGTTCTCCCTGGCCCATTGGTTGTCGGCCAACGATCGCGCCGGCCTGTTGCTGGAGATCGATCTGCGCCGCTTCGGTTTCGCCAGGCGACCCCAACTCGAGGAACGTTCGGGGCTCTACTACACCAAGGCAGCTCTGCTCGACGGGTACGAGATGCTGCGGCAGCTCGTCGAAAACACCGACGAGCTCTCGCACTGCTGCGTCCTGGTTCTCGCCGCGCCCGAGTTCACCACCGACGCAGTCCGCGGGGTCGACGCCTACCAGGCACTCAAACTGCGCATCTACGACGAGGTCCGCGATCGCAACCGGGACAACCCCTTCTCCTCCCTGGTCCGCGTGGGGTCAAGATGAACGGCGGCCAGATGAACCACGATTCCGCGCCGGGCGCGGCCGCGATGTTGCCGAACCGGCGGGCACTGGAAGCGCTGCGGGCCGGGGTACCCAATCGCGATGCGGTGGCCGCGCTCGGCTCACAGCAGACGGCCGTGGAGGATCGCTTCACGCAGCTGCTCGGCGCGATCGACTCCGTCCCCGGTGGCGAGCCGGCCGGCGGGATGCTGATCAGCGGCGGGTTCGGCGCCGGGAAGAGCCATGTCCTGGAGTACCTTTCGCACCTGGCGTTGGGTGCCGGCTTCGTCGTCTCCAAGGTGGTCATCTCGAAGGAGACCGCCCTGCACGAACCGGCCAAGGTGTTCGCCGCAGCAATCGCCGACGCTCGTATCCCCGGCAGGACGGGCTCGGCGATCGATGAGATCGCGGGCGGGCTGCGCACCGATTCCGCCGAGTACGCCGCCCTCTATCGATGGGTGCACAGCGACGACGCCCCGGTCGACAGCCGTTTCGCCGCCAGTCTTTTCCTCCACGAGCACGCCAAGGGTGACGCCGAATTCGCCGACCGGATCGTGCGTTTTTGGGCCGGCGATCCGCTGCCTGTCGCGGACCTGCGCCGCCGGCTGAAGGAGGCGGGCGCCGCCGCGACCTACCGGCTGGCGTCGGCGAAGGAGCGCGACCTCGCCGTCCAGCGTTTCCGGTTCGTGTCCCGGCTGATTACCGCCGCCGGCTACCGCGGCTGGATCGTGTTGCTCGACGAGGTCGAGCTGATCGGCCGCTATTCGCTGCTGCAACGGGCCAAGTCCTACGCAGAGGTGGCCCGGTGGGTTCGGGGCGACCGCGACGATCCGGACGCTCCGTTGGGAGCCGTGCTGACGACCGTCGACGACTTCGAGGCCCAGGTGCTCGTCGGCAAGAACGACCTGGAACTCATCGGGAAGCGGCTACGGCTCAAGGGCACCACCGAGCACGAATTGTTGGCCGGTCTGGCCGAAGCCGGGATGCGGGTGATCGAACGGGACCAGATACGTTTGCAACCTCCCGACCGGAACGAGCTGGACCGCACCTACGCCGAGCTCAAGCAGGTGCATGCAGCGGCTTTCGGCTGGACCCCGCCCGACGTGGAGGGGCTGGAGCGACTGCCGTCCAACCGGATGCGTCAATATGTCAGGGCCTGGATCAACGAATGGGACCTGCGGCGCCTCGACCCGTCCTACTCGCCCGAGATCGCTGTCAGCGACGTGGATGTCGACCTCTCCGACGCGTTCGAACCATCAGCGGACGCCTTTTCGGACGCTGATTCCGACGGTTTTCGGGGCGGCGTGGTCGCTGATCCAGCGGGCGAATCTGCCGAGGTCTCGGGTGATCTACCGATTGCCACGGTGACCGACGGTTCGGGCGGGGGCGGCACAGCGGGTCCGCTGTGACGGCGCTGGGCGAGGTAGCCGTCGCGGTCGGAACCGGAAGTCGCACAGTCGTCGAGATTCGTGACGCGCTGCGCGCGCTCGGCCGGGTCTCGATCACGACCGCCGACGTGCAGCGGGTCCTCGGTACTCATCCGCATCGGTTTTCGGCGGACACGCAGGACCCTCCCCGGTGGTGGCCGGCCGGCGCCGCACCGGCATCCGGCGCATCCGGAATCGAGACGGTTCCCGCTGTTCCGGTCGCCGGACCGGCTGTCGGCCCGGTGACCACGCTGTATGACTGGCAGGTCGAGGCACTGGAGGCCTGGCGACGCCGAGGCGGTCGGGGCGTTGTCGAGGCGGTGACCGGTACCGGCAAGACGATGGTCGGCATCGCCGCCGCCGGCGAAGAACTCGCTCGGGGAGGGCAGGTGCTGGTCCTCGTGCCCACGCGCGAACTGCTCGACCAGTGGACCCTCGAGCTGACGCGCAGTGGGCCTGGCCACGCCCGGATCGGTCGGCTCGGCGGCGGTCACCACGACGATCTGGGCCGCTGCGAAATCGTTGTTGCCGTGGTGAACTCGGCACGTGACGCCGATCTGCGCCCCCGCCGCCCCGGTGGGCTGCTGATCGCAGACGAGTGTCACCGATATGGATCCGACGGCAACCGGATCGCTCTCGCGGACGGTTTCGGTCGCCGCCTCGGACTGAGCGCTACCTATGCCCGGGCCGACGATGGACACCTCACCTGGCTCGATCCGTATTTCGGCGGGACGTGCTTTCGGATGGGCTACCGCCGGGCCATCCGCGACGGTGTCACCGCGCCGTTCACCGTGGCGCTGCTCGGCGTCGAGTTCTCGCCGGTCGAACGCGCCGGCTACGACGAGCTCACCGCCGTTCTGTCGACCGCCCGGGCCAAGCTCATCGCATCCGGCCTGGCGCCGGCCGAACCCGTCGGAGCCTTCGTCGCCGCCGCGGCACGACTGGCACGTGGCGGCGACGATACAGGTCCGAGAGGGGCTGCCCGCACGTACCTGTACGCCCTGCAGCAACGGCGTCGGTTGTTGGCCGAGAGCCCGGGCAAGTTCGAGGCCCTCGACGGGCTGGTACCGGCGCTGCTGGGCTGTGACCGGGCGATCACCTTCACCCAGAGCATTGCCGCGGCCGAAAGTGTGGCCGCCCGGCTGCGCAACTCGGGGCTGCAGGCCGAGGCCATTCACTCCAAGCTCCACCAGGCCGAGCGTCGCGCGGTGTTGACGCGCTTCGGAGCTGGAGAACTCCAGGTCGTCACCGCACCGCAGGTTCTCGACGAAGGCGTCGACGTCCCCGCCGCGGACCTTGCCGTCATCCTCGCAGCCAGCCGGAGCCGTCGCCAGATGATCCAACGGATGGGAAGGGTGTTGCGCCGCAAGCCCGATGGGCGGTCCGCACACTTCGTCATCGTTTTCGTTCTCGGCACCGTCGAAGATCCAGCGCTTGGTGCGCACGAAGGATTTCTCGACGAGATCACCCCGGTCGCCGATGCCGTGCGGATGTTCCCGCCGGGCGGACCGAACGAGCTGTGCGCCTATCTCCGGTCACCGGGACGGTGATCTCGGCGCTCGGCCCGTCACCTCGGCCGACAACACACCAGCCCCACTCGGCGAACTGCTCCGTCCGCGCCACATCCGACCGCAGCCATTACCAGGTCTGGTTTTTCGCGCCAAGCCCCCTTCCAGGATGCGTATCTGTCGAGTAACTCGTCCCAACTGCTCCATTGCACCGCTATCGACGTGTCGCCACTAGATGAGTAATTCCAAGGGTCAGTGGTCGTAGGCGGTCAGTGATCGCTTGATGGCGTGGCCGATGTTGTCGTTGTGCCAGATCGCGGCGGTGAGTGCGAGGATGCGTTGCCAGACACGGGTGATGACTCCGGCTTTGGTGCGGCCTCCGTGGCGTTCGAGGTCGAGTTGACCTTTGAAGGTGTCGTTGATGGATTCGATGACTTGACGAAGGGGCTTGA
>JAABVA010000829.1_pt1 | contig 35778 bp, 32 predicted proteins | sample 5560331 | NCBI WGS metagenome assembly JAABVA01 (sample SAMN12812661, study PRJNA571458) | rock metagenome | isolation source: Antarctica rocks | place: Antarctica: Victoria Land, Mt New Zealand sud | collected 2016-01-07 | reverse complement strand
AGATCCTGCTTCCGCTTCTTGCCGAAACCGCCGTGCAGCTTGCGGCTGCATTTGCTGCAAACCACCAGGACATTGCGCCAGGGTGCCTGGAGTGTCTGAATTGAGTCATCGGAGGGCATGATCGCCACATGGCGCCGAGGCAGGTCACTTTCCAGCCTTGAACGATTGGCGGCTTGGCCCTAACTACGGTCCTCAACTTGATGAAAGGAGGTGATCCAGTGTCTCATTGTTTGACCCTACAGTCGCACCCCGTGACCTGGACGCCCGTCCTGACCGCACTGGTCTTGGCTGGCTAAGCACCAACGTCCGGCGGCTGCGGCTGTCGAACAATGTGAAGGCTCCGGGTTCGTCCCCGGGGCCTTCTGTGTTTTGGCGGAGGCCTATTCCTCCTCGACGTTTTCGAGATCCAGCAGAGCGTCTGCCTGATCCTGCTCCAGCGCTTCGATCCCGCGTAGCCGGCGGCTGACGGCGCGGGTGCGGCGGCGAGCGGCGTCGATCGTGTTGCTGAACGTCCCCGCCTGCTTCGCGAGCCGGTCGAGCACCTCGTCCATCCGGACCATCTCGGTCCGTGTTGCACCCAGCAGGCGCTGGATCTCGTCGGCCTTCTGCTCCAGCGACAGCGTCAGCATGCCGAGCTGGATGGTGCGCAGCAGCGCCGGCGCCAGGCTCGGACCCATGATCAGCACGCGGTGCTCGCGATTCAGCCCCTCGATCAGGCCTGGCATACGCGCAGCTTCCACATAGAGCCCATCCGTCGGCAGATACATCACTGCGAAATCCACCGTGACTGGCGGGTTGATGTATTTGCCGCTGATCGTCTTCGCTTCCAGCCGCAGCCGGGTCTCGAGCCGGCGCCGGGCGGCACGTTCGCCCTCGACGTCCCCGGCCTCGGCAGCGAGCAGCAGGCGGTCATAATCCTCCGCCGGGAACTTGGCGTCGATCGCCAGCAACGGCCGCATCTCACCCCGGATTGGCATAATGACCGCGAACTCCACGATATCGTCGCTGTCCTCGCGCAGCTTGCGATTGGCGTGCCACGCGCCGGCCGGCAGCACGTCCTCCAGCAACGCCCGGAGCTGCAATTCACCCCAGGCGCCACGGGTTTTCACGTTGGTGAAAATGCGCTTCAAGTCACCGATCTGCGCGGTCATGGCCTGTACGTCGCCCATGGCCCGCTGCACCTGGGCGAATTGGTCGATCACGCGTTGAAAGCTCCCCTGCATCTGGGTCTCGACCGCCTGATGCAGCTGCTCGGTCACGCTGCGCTGGATGTTGGCGAGGCGCACCGCAGCCTGCTCGCTCATCTCCCGCAGCTTCGACTCCAGCAGAACGCGGGTGTCGCCCCCGTCGCGGGCCATGCTGGTCGACAACGTGCCGAGCGTCGCCTGCAGCTCCAGCCGGGCCTGTTCGGCACGGGTCGAGAGCGCTCGCTCCATTTGGGTCAGCTGCGTGCGGGTCGCCTCCGCCTCGTGCCGCTGCCCGGCAGTCGCCTGGTCGGCCAGCATCAGCAGATGCTGCAGGTCGGGCGACCGGCGGAACAGCAGCGCGAGCACCAGCAGGCACAGGATGGCCAGCAGCCCACAGGCGACGATCAATAGCGACTCGGGCGGCATGGCCGTCAGTGTAGGTCTTTTTCCATGAAGTCCGCGATTGCTGGCATCGCCGCGTCGAGGTCGATCGACCAACGCTTATGGGCGAGGCTGCTGTCGGCCCGGTCTTCCTGCCCGATCATCAGGCCATAGTCGAGCCCGCATCCGGCGAAGACATTGGAGTGGGCGTCGAGGTATAGTGGCGTGCTCTCGATATCCATGAGCCGCGTGCCGGGATGGCAGAATACGGTGTTGAACAGCCCGGCGCCGCCGGTGGCCACCACGCGGTCGGCGCCAGCAAACAGGCGGACCTGGTCCTCGACTGCCATGAATTCAGGCTCGATCGCCGTATAGCCGCGGGCCGACAAACGGTCGGTCAGCGCCTGTTCGTCCAGTAACCCACGATAGGCATTGAGATCCCGTGTACGGCGGAGGCGAGAGATATATAGCTTGCGGACGGTCGAAGGGCCGTGTCGCGCCACGATCAGATCGCGAAATTGGGCATGAAGCTGCCGGATGGCCGGGCTGATGTAGAAGTCCCGCATCGATTGGCGGAAAGCATACACCTCCTCGAACCAATACGCTGTGCCGCAGTCGTGCAGGATAATGTCGTCCTCCCGCACGCCGAGCAGCGCCAGAAGGGCGCGCATGTTGGGATGCACCGCAAATACAAACAATTTGCGATATAGATGCCGGTTCCGCGTGAAGTGGACGATGGCCGGAAGCACATACAGCAGCCAAAGGCCCCAATTATGCGGCTCGTCCGAAGAGGCGAACAGCACCGGGCCGGCAATCCGCTGCGCATCCCGGAGCCGTGCGGCGGGCACCATGAAGTCCTGGCCGCGCTGGGTGATGCCGATATAGCGGGACAGTTCGACGTTGGCCGCGACCTGCTGCACCGAGGCGCGCGCATCGCCGTCATAGATCGTGCTGACGACGCCGTCGGCGACGAAGAAATTGGACCACAGCAGATGGACCGACCGCAGGCACTCCAGGCGCCGAGTGTGCGATGGGCGGTATCCGGCGTTGAGCCGGGCCGGGTCGAACGGTTGGCCCGATAGGTTCACGAGGACGCCCGGCCAGGGTTTGAACCAGGTGACCGCCGGTTCCTGTGAGACGACCTGCGCCGCCGCACAGGCCTCGCCGAACTGCAAGGTGAGAAGGTCTTCGCTCAAATGACGAGAGTGTCTCGAATGGCATACAGGTGCTCGGTCGCGGTGCGCTCCCAGGTGAAGGTCTCGGCATGACGCCGGGTGGCGGCGCGGTCGGGAGGTGCGGCCTGTAACGCATGGATGGCGTCCGCCAGCGCTGCCGCGGAGCGGTCGCTGAGCAGAACGCCGGCGGCGGGCGTCGTCACCGCCTCGGGCGAGCCCCAGACCGCGGTTGCGGCGACCGGCGTGCCGCAGGCCATCGCCTCGATCAGCACATTGGCGATGCCCTCGCGGTCGCTGCAGTTCACCAGCACGTCGGCCGCGCCCATCAGTCCCGGCAGCCGGGCTTGATCGACATGGCCAAGGAAGCGCACCCGGTCGCCCAGGTTCAATTCCCGCGCCAACTGGCGTAACGCCGTGTCGCGCGGGCCGTCGCCGACGATCAGCAACGTATGGCCGGGCAGGTCCGCCATGGCTCGGATGGCGAAGTCGTGGCCCTTGCGATCGATCAGGTGGCCGACGAAGATCAGCGTCGGCCCGATTAGGCCTAGGCTGTCCCGCAGCGCCGCCCGGTTCGCCGGTGGCCGGAACAACTGCAGGTCAACCCCGTGCAGGATGACCCGGATGCGGCCGGCGGGCACGCCGAGCCGCACCAACTCGTCCTTCAGCGCCTGGCAAACGACCGTCATCAAGGGCGCCTGCCGCGCCGCCCACAGCAGCGCGCGGCGCGGCAGGGCATAGGTGGGGATCTGGCTCACGTCGCTGCCGAAGGCGGTCAGCAGCAAGGGCTTGCCCAGGATGTGGGCGAGCGCCGCTGCCGCCACGCCGTCGGGATAAAGGTAGTAGGCATCGATCAGGTCGAAGTCGAAGCCGCTGCGCTGGATGCGGCGAACATGGCGGAGCATGGCGGCAGCCAGCAGCCACGGTGCGGCCGACATGCTGATCTTTGGCAGCAGCGGGAAGCGCGGGTAGGTGACGGGCAGCCCGGCCCGTACGTCCGATGGCGGCACGCGGGCAAGCTGGGCATAACGGCCGAAACGTGGATTCCCGGAAGGAAAGTACGGCACCGGCGCCACATGGCGTATTTCGAGCTCCCCGGCGCGTGCCAGGTGCGCCAGGCGATGTTCGAGAAAGATACCGTGCCGCGGCTGCGCGGTGTTCGGGAACAGGGTTGAGAACGAGAGAATCCTGAGCGGACGCATGGCGCTAGCCAGGCCGGAAGCCGACCTCGTTGCATGTCGTCTCGAGTGCGCCGCTGCGCCCGCCCATCGCCTTGCGCCAGTGCAGCACGTCGAAGTTGCGGGTCTCGTGCACGCGGTTGGCCTGGGCGCTGCAACGGAACTCCGCCCACTCCAAGTCCTCGGGCAGGTCAGGATCCGGGACGTCCTGCAGCGTGGACTGGACAGGGTCCTGATTGACCCATGCCTGGCGCACCCGGTCCAGCAGGGCATCCACTTGCTGGATAGCGCTAGGGAGGTCCGATTGCCGCTCATAAGCGCCTGTCCAGGGATTCCAAACCTCGAAATCGAAGCGAGCAGAACCATCTGCTGCATCGTGCCGAATGATGCGAAGGGCTGGCCGGCTCATTCTTAGTCCTGTGATTGTCCAACCCTGTTATCGGCAGCCGGCCTACCAGGCGCAACCGCAAACCGAGACTTGCACGCCAGGGCAGGCCAGGACAGCATCGAATGTGCAACATCATCCGCTTCGCATTGCCGTCGTCGGCGCCGGCATGGCGGGCCTGGCCTGCGCCGGTGCGCTGCACCGCGCCGGCGCCGCTGTCACGCTGTTCGACAAGGGACGCCGCATCGGCGGCCGTCTGGCAACCCGGCGTGTGGACGGCCTCATGTTCGACCACGGCGCCCAGTATGCGACCAGCCGCGATCCCGCATTCATCGCGGAGATGCAGGCGATGGTCGCTGCGGGCGACGCCGCGCCCTGGACGGCGGCCGGCGACGGGCGCTGGTCTGGCCTGCCGGGCATGTCCGCTATGGCATGGAATATGGAGCGTCAGGGCATCGGCAGCCTGCATAGTGCACGGCACGTGGCATTCCTCCATCGCCAACCCGATGGGTGGATGGTGCGCCACATGGATGCAACTGCGACTCCGCCGGCCCTGGTGTCAGACTCGGGCGGTGAGTTGGCCGGACTGTTCGACCGGGTGGCAGTCGCCATCCCTGCACCTCAAGCGGCGGGACTGCTGCATCCGCACCGCTTCGCTCGTGAGGCTGCACGGTCCAGCATGGTGCCGTGCTGGGCCTTGATGCTGGCCTTTCGCACGGCGACCGCGGCGCCTGACGTGCTGCGCCTGGATACCGGCCCGCTGCGCTGGATCGCGCGCGACAGTTCCCGGCCTGGACGGGCCGCTCTGCCTGAGTGCTGGGTTGCGCACGCGACGCCCGAATGGTCCCGCGATCATCTGGAGCACGCCACCGAGGCCGTGCTGCCGGCGCTGCAAGACGCTTTCCAGGCCGCGACAGGCGCGACGGCGGCCCCGTCCTATGCGGCCGTGCATCGTTGGCGCTATGGCCTGGCGGACGTGCCGTTGGATAGACCGGCGTTGTGGGACGCATCCGCCGGGCTGGGCGTCTGCGGCGACTGGTGCCTGGGTGCGCGAGTCGAGGCGGCGTTCCTATCTGGCCGGGCTTTAGCGAGCGTGATGGCGGGCTGAGGCCTACTTGTCCGTACGATTGGTGAACCGCGCGTTGCCCAGCCCGGTGCCGATCGTCATGACGCCCCACCGCTCGACGTCGCGCATGAACGGCGTCTGGCTCAGGCCCTGCACGACGGCGTCGTTGTGCATCGCGATATAGGTCTCATGATTGTCGATGCGTGGGATCGCCTGCCGCAGGCGATCGGGTAGGTTAAAATGCTCGTGCTCCCAATTCCCTGGCAAGTTCTGGCCGCCGCGCTCGATCGAGCCGTCTTTGGAGACCAACCCGGGGCAGCCAATCGCGATGAAGGGCGCAAGCCGCAACTCGTCCTTGGCTGCGCGCTTGATCAGCCCGGCCAGGATCGCGACGATCCGGTCCAGCGCCTCGTCCCGGGTCGGCTTGTCATCCCGGTGCCGCCACAGTTCGCTGGCCTCGACGTCCGCACGGGACAAGTCGGGCGCGCGCTTCAGGTTCAGCTCGACGAGGCCCGCGCGCACGTTGGTGCCGCCGATGTCCAACGCCAAGATGCTGTCGTGCCCGGCGAAGATCCAACTCGGCGCCAAATGCGCGCCGCCGATCAGGCCGGCCTCGTCCGGATGGTGGCGGATCGGCACCATCTCGATCTCTACGCCGTCGGACCGCAGCAGCACGGCCGTCCGCCCTACTGCGAGCTCTCTACGCGACTGCCGCGCAGGCCGCCACCAACGACGATCCGCTGGGTGCCCTGCCACTCCTCCAGCTTTAAGAACCGGCGGATGACGGTGGCAAACTCCTGGGCAAAGGCCTCGATCGCGCCGTGCACCACCCCGGCGGCTTCGGGATCGCCATCCACCAACAGCTTGTCGAACTTGCGCTTGCTGATGTCCTTGCTGGGTTCGTCACCAATCGGGTCGTCGCCGACCGTTCCAAGCTGCTCGCGTATGTCGTCCAGCAGCGAGCGGAAGGCACGGTTGCTGGCGCGGTCGCCGATGAAGCCCTCGCCGTCGCGCAACTCGGCATTATAGGCGTCCACCTTGACAGTGGTCAGGGTAGGGCCGCCATGTACCACCGCGAGCGACATCAGGAGTGCAACGCAAACAGCAGCAGCGATCCGCCGGTGACGGCGTAGGTATCCCCGATCGCAAAGCTCTGCCGATCGTTGCGATCGGGCACGTTGGTGTCGAACACCAGCTCCCATGCCTTGCCGTTGGTGCACTCCGGCAATGTGAATGCCACAAGGTCGTGGTGGGCATTCAGCACGATCAGCATAGTCGTGTCGCTGCCGGGCTTGCGTATGCCGGTCGCCTGCGCCCGGCCGTCGATCAGCATGCCGAAGCACTTCATGCTGGGATCGCCCCAGTCGCCGTCCTCCATCTCCGCGCCGGACGCATTGATCCAGGTCACGTCTTTCACATCCAGCGCCTCGATCGTCGTGCCGGTGAAGAAGCGGCCACGGCGCAGGATGGGATACTCATGCCGCAGCTTGGTCAAACGCTGCACCAGAGCCACCTGAGTCTTGGCCCACTCCGGAATGTCCCAGTCGAACCAGCTTACATCATTATCCTGGCAATACGCGTTGTTGTTGCCCCGCTGGGTGCGGCCAAACTCGTCGCCGGCCAGGATCATCGGCGTCCCCTGCGACAGCAGCAGAGTGGCCAGCATGTTGCGCATGTGGCGCTGGCGGGTCCCGTTCACTTCCTCGTCGTCCGTCTCGCCCTCGACGCCGTAGTTCCAGCTATTGTTGCCGTCGCTGCCGTCGCTGCCGTCGCGGCCGTCCTCGCCGTTCGCGTCGTTGTGCTTGTCGTTGTAGCTTACGACATCGCGCAGGGTGAATCCGTCATGGGCGGTGATGAAGTTCACCGTCGACCACGGCTTGCGGCCACGTTTGTTGAACATGTCCGCCGACGCCGACAGGCGTGCCGCCATCGCCGACGCCATGCCCTCGTCGCCTTTCCAGAACCGCCTCACCTCGTCGCGGAACTTGTCGTTCCACTCCGCCCAGCCCGGCGGGAAGCCGCCGACTTGATAGCCGCCGGGTCCGCAGTCCCAGGGCTCGGCGATCAGCTTGACGCTGTTGAGCACCGGATCCTGCCGGCAGGCGTGCAGGAAGCCGCTGCTCTCGTCGAAGCCGTGTGACTCGCGTGCGAGGATGGTGCCGAGGTCGAAGCGGAAACCGTCGACATGCATCTCCTGCACCCAGTAGCGCAGGCTGTCCGTCACCATCTGCAGCACGCGGCTATGCGACAAATTCAGCGTGTTCCCGGTGCCGGTGTCGTTAATGTAGAGCCGCTTCTGGTCTGGCAGCAGCCGGTAGTATGACGCGTTGTCAATGCCCTTGAACGACAGGGTCGGACCGCGCTCGTTGCCCTCGGCGGTGTGGTTGTAGACGACGTCCAGGATCGCCTCGAGCCCAGCGTCATGCAAATGAGCGACCATCTCCTTGAATTCGGCATGGGCGAATGCGGGCTTGCTGGAATAGCGTGGATCGGGGGCAAAGAAGCCGATGGTGTTGTAGCCCCAGTAGTTGGTCAGTCCCCTGTCCATCAACTGGCTATCGTTGATGAAGGTGTGGATGGGCAGCAGCTCGACGCTTGTGACGCCCAGGCCGCACATCCAGTCGATAACCTCCTTACTTGCCATCCCGGAGAAGGTGCCGCGAAGCTCTTCCGGCACCGCAGGGTGGTTCTTGGTATAGCCGCGCACATGTGTCTCGTAGAGGATCGTCCGTTCCCACGGCACCTCGGGGCGGCGGTCGCGCAGCCAAGTAAATGCCGGGTCGATGACGACGCACTTCGGCATCTTGGCCGCGCTGTCCCGCTCGTCGAACGTCAGGTCGTCACCGGTCTCCAGTTGGTAGCCGAACACCTCGGGTCCCCAGACCAGCTCGCCGACGTGGCCCTTGGCATAGGGGTCGAGTAGCAGCTTGTGCGCGTTGAAGCGGTGCCCGGCCTTGGGGTCCCAAGGCCCGTGCACGCGGTATCCATAAACGGTGCCAGGCCGGGCGTCGGGCAAATAGCCGTGCCAGACCTCATCGGTATATTCGGGCAGCTCGACTCGCTCCAGCTCGGTGCGGCCCTCTTGATCAAATAGGCACAGCTCGACCCTGGTTGCATTGGCGGAGAACAGGGCGAAGTTGACGCCGATGCCGTCCCAGGTTGCGCCGAGCGGGTGCGGCAGGCCTTCAGTTATTCTGGATGCCTTAAGCAATTCAAACAACGTCCGACTCTCCCTTGAACGTGCTACGGACAGCGTGGCGGGCCAGCGTAAGTTCCTTCCGCCCGGTCGCTAATCTGTCAGGGTTTGTAGCGCGGTCACCACGCCCTGCAACGCCGTCTGCAGACGGGTTGCAGGCTCGGCGCCGAGACGCGCCTCGAACTCCGCTTGCGCCGCCCTCCAGGCTGGCTCGGCCGCGGTGACAAGATCAGCGCCACGCGGCGTAATCGACAGCAGGCGGGAGCGGCCGTCGGCGGGGTTGGCGACCATGCATAGCAGACCGTCCCGCTCCAGCGGACGGATGTTGCGGCCGAGGGTCGTGCGGTCCATCACCAGTTCGGCCGCCAGCGCCTGGATGCCGCGCGGGCCGTGCCGATCCAAGCGGGCCAGGATGCTGAACTGCGATACGCGGATGCCAAGCGGCGCCAGGGCAGCGTCATAGAACGCCGTAGTTCGGCGAGCCGCCTGCCGCAGCGCCTGGCAATGGCACGCCGCCAAGGAACTCGCACTAGTGCTCATTGCGCTAACGCTAGGTCTCTCGGCGTTCCCTGTCCACGCCCGTCAAGATTATTGGCCCGACTTCGAGGCCGCGGCTAGGCTGGTTGTCCGCGTCCGCCCAGGCCGGCCTCCGCCAGGGTGGGCAACAGCGGCAGCAGCAACGACAGGTCGCGTTCGGCCCGGCAGCATAAATACTGTGCGACCACCGGCGCATCATCCTTGCGTTCCGGCAACGGCAGGCCATCCGCGCCAAGCGGAAGAGCGGTCAGGCCAAGGTCGGCATACACCTTCAGCAATCCGGGGCCTGCACGCCATACGGCGGTGTCCAGCCCCTCCTGCTGCGCCAGGTCCCGCAGGTTCCAGATAGCCGACACGCGGTCCTGGACCGACCCGGCGGGATCGCCAAGGCCGAGCAGCACGCGGCCGATCCGGCGGAACGGGATGCCGGCGCGCCCCGCCTCCCCCATTACGATCCCGTCCGCCTGCACCGGCGGCACGGCGCCGAGCTCCGCATAGCGCTGGCGTCCCTCGCCGGCCCACGGCACCCAGCCGACGCGGCCGGGTCGGATCAGCCGCCAGATCGCCACCAGCGCCAGGATTACCGCCAGCGCTACGGCCATGCGCAGGCTGTTCGGGACGTCTGGCGACAGCACGACCTCGATCCAACTGCTTTCGGCCATGGTCCGCATCGTCGGCTCGAACGCCGACAACGCCAGCACGCACACCACCAGCGCGATCAACGGCACGGCGGTGCCGGCCTGCATCGGACCCGATAGCAGCCGCGCATGACGGTAATAGGCGTCGCGAAAGGGGGCCACCAGCAGGGTCGCGAGCACCAGCACGCCCGGAATCCAAAGGTTGGCACCCTGCGCTGCGGTGAATCCTGCCGCCGCCAGCAACAGGACGATGGTGGCCCCCCATGCCAAAGTGACCCGTTGCGATAGGCCAATCGACAGCACGATCAACGCGGCGCCGATCAATGACGGTACGAACTGCCCGGCATTCGCGGCGATGTCGGCGTAGTCGGGATCGATCCAGGAAAAGTCCGGGCGGTTGTCCAGCACGCCGAGCGCCAGAAGCAGCGCGCCGCACAGCGCCACCGCGCCGGACGCGGCGCCGGCGGCAAAGTCCGGCTCGCTCCAGCGCGCCAAGGCCTGGGTGCTGCGGCCGAGCGCACCGAACTTGAACAGCGCGCCGCCGCGAAGCAGGATCTCGTTGCCCGCAAACAGCGTGCCGGCCAGGAAGAGCGGGATAATGTAGTAATAGAGACGGAACACCACGATGGCGCCCAGGATCTGCGGCGGCTGCAGGTAGGGCTCGAGACCCAGCAGCATCGCGGTGTCGAACACGCCGAGCCCCCCGGGCAGGTTGGCGGCGAGCCCGGCGGTGTAGGATGCGACATAGACGCCGAGAAAACGAATGTAGCTCAGCCCCGGCACGTTGGGCAGAAGCTGGTAGAAGATCGCCGCCGTCACCGCCACGTCCACCGTCGCGAGGGCCACCTGCACGATCGCCATGCGCCAGTCCGGCAGCGTGACCTCGGCGCCGAACAGCCGGATGGTGCCGACAAAGCGGGATAGGCTGACATAGGCGCCGACGACGAGCCAGAGCGCGCCTCCGATCGCATACATGCCCCAGCTCGGCACGATGGTGCCGAAGAACGGGATGGCGTCGGGCTCGAGGAACAGGATGACGCCGCCCAGCACCAGTCCGCCGAGCGCGAAGGTCAGGCTGCAGAACGCCACGACCTTGGCGATCTGGAATGGCGTGAGCCCCCAGTGCGCATAGAGCCGATATCGCACAGCCGCCCCGGACACCGCCGCGAAGCCTAGGTTGTGCGATAGCGCATAGGCGCAGAACGACGCGAAGGACACCCGGCCATAGCTGACCTTATGCCCGGCATAGATGGTGCCGAGCCGGTCGTAAAACGTCAGCACGCCATACGACAGCACGGTCCAAGCAAACGAGACCAACAGCGCGCGCTGCGGGATCGCCGAGAGCGCGGCCTTGATGTCCGCGACCTTGAGATGGCGGAACTCCTTCCACACCACCCAGATCGCGCCGACCAGCAGCGCCACGCCCAGCAGCGCCGGCAGTTGGCGGACGACTTTCTTCAGCAACTCCATAATCAGGCGGCGTCTGAGGCTGCGTCTAGGACCGGGGCTGCGTCGGCGGTGTCGAGGCGGCTGCGGATAAGATTGGTGGTCTCGGTGATGCCATAGAGCGCCACGAAGCCGCCGAAGCGCGGCCCCTCGGCCTGGCCGAGCAGCACTTGGTACAGGCAGCCGAACCAGGCCTTCAGCTCCGGGAACGGATGGCGCTTGCCGACCTCATAGACCACATCCTGGATTGCCTCCGCCGACGTGCCCGGGTCCAGGGCGGCGAGCATGAGGGCGAGGTCGTCGAGCGCGGCACGCTCGATCGGGTTCGGGTCGCGATAACGCTTCGACGGGCGGACGAAATCGCGGTAGTAGGCGATGGCGTAGCCGACCAGGCCGTCGAAGAATGGGCTCGCGCCGGGTGCGGCGTCGGGGCTGTAGCGCTGCAGGAAGCCCCAGAGCATGTCCGGCGTGTCGGCGTTCACGACGCTGGCGAGGTTGAGCAGCATGCCGAACGGCACCGGGCTGGCGGCGCCAGCGTTGCGGCCGCCCTGGATGTGCCAGGCCGGGTTGGCGTGCCGGGCGGCCATGTCCTGCTCCGGCAGCTTCGCGGCGTTGGCCAGGTATTCGTCGACGGCCCGTGGGATCACGTCAAAAAACAGCCGCTTGGCGCGGTGCGGCGAGTTGTACATGAACTGCGCTAGGCTCTCCGGCGGGGCATAGCGCAGCCACTCGTCGACCGACAGGCCATTGCCCTTGCTCTTGCTGATCTTCTGCGCGTGCTCGTCCAGGAACAGCTCGTAGGTGAAGCCGACCGGGGGCGGGCTGCCCAGCACGGCGCATATCCGGCCGGACAGCTTCACGCTGTCGATCAGGTCCTTGCCCGACATCTCGTAGTCGACACCCAGCGCGTGCCAGCGCATAGCCCAGTCGGCCTTCCACTGCAGCTTGCACGCGCCGCCGGTGACTGGTGTCTCGAACCGCTCGCCACCGTCTGGGTCCTGCCAGGCGATGGTGCCAGCCGTCGCGTCCACCTTGTCGATGCGGACCTGCAGCACCCGGCCGGTCCGCGGGTGGATCGGCAAGAAAGGCGAGTAGGTCGCGCGGCGTTCGGGCCCAAGCGTCGGCAGGATCGCCGCCACGATCTGCTCATGCCGCTCGGCCGTCCGCAGCAGCGCGGCGTCGAACCGGCCTTGGGTGTAGTAGTCGGTGCTGGACGCAAACTCGTATTCGAATCCGAAGCCGTCGAGGAACGCGCGCAAACGTGCATTGTTGTGGGCGCCGAAGCTCTCGTGAGTGCCGAACGGGTCGGGCACGCGGGTCAAGGGCTGGCCCAGGAAGTTCGCCAGCATCTCCCGGTTAGGCACGTTATCCGGCACTTTGCGCAGTCCGTCCATGTCGTCACTGAACGCCAGGAGGCGGGCGGGCCTGCCGGTCAGGGCCGTGTAGGCCTGGCGCACCCAAGTCGTGCGCGCGACCTCGCCGAAGGTGCCGATGTGCGGCAGGCCCGATGGTCCGTATCCGGTCTCGAACAGGGCAATGTGCTTGCCGTTGGCGTCAAGCCGCTGGGCAACCTTTGCCGCCTCCTCGAACGGCCATGCCTTCGAGATCGGTCCAGGAGCGTGATGCGAATGTTCTGGCATGGCTGCAAGCTAGAAATGGGGAGTCGCCGGGTCAATCGTAGGAGATGGCCTCTGGGGGGAAATCTACGGATTTGAAGCGATCGCGCAGCCTGGCATTGCCCCCACCCCGGCCTACACCGTACACAGTTCACCGATGCCGGCGCCTGCTCCCCTTCTGATCCCGAACGCGCCGGCCGTCATGGCCGGTCATGGCCGCGCCGTCGTGCTCAGCATCGATGGGGAACTGCTGACGCTCACGGTGGCCGAGGCTGCCAGCGTCGTGCGCGACAGCGTGCCGCTCCTGGTCCACGCCCCGGCCACGCTGCGGCGCTTAGGGCTTGCCAGGCAGGGCAGCATTCCCTGCCTCGACCTGCTGGAGCTGTTCGCCTTCGCGATGCCTGCCCGTCCAGTGCCGCCGACGCCGCGCGGGCTGGCCTTCGCGCTCGACCTCGATCCGCCGGCCGGCATGGAGGAAGCGGCTGCAGTGCTGCCGGATATTGCGGCCGCCCTGCTGCAGCATCTCGCAGCCACCCGCGACCTGCCGCGCAATAAGGACGCGGCCGGGCTCGCGGCCCGTATGGGACAGGCCGGCTGGCCCTGGGCGCGGCTGGTGACGGCTGCCCTGGGCAAGCCCGGCGCCAAGCCGTCCGCCGACGCGCTGAAGGTCTGGCGCCGGCTGCCGGAGTGGGAAGAGCAAGCGCCACCGCCGCCGCCGAGCGCGCTGCCGGTCGGCGCAAACGAGGCGCGCTCCCGCCTGGCGCGCATGCTGGGTCCCAATTCCGAGCAAAGGCCAGGGCAGGCCGACTACGCCAGTGCCGCCGCCAACGCCTTCGCCGCGCGGGAGGTCACGGGAGACCCGCACGTCGTGCTGGCCGAAGCCGGGACCGGCACCGGCAAGACCCTCGGCTACATCGCCCCTGCAAGCCTGTGGGCCGAGCGCAACGGCGGCACCGTCTGGGTCAGCACCTATACACGCCACCTGCAGCGCCAGATCGACGCCGAGCTGGCCCGGCTGTTTCCCGAACCTGCAGAACGCCGCCGCCGCGTCGTGATCCGCAAGGGACGCGAGAACTACCTGTGCCTGCTGAACATGGAGGAGCAGGTCAACGCACCGCTCAGCGGCAACGGCATCGTCGCCCTGGGTCTAATCGCGCGGTGGGCGCTGGCCACCTCGGACGGTGACATCGCCGGTGGCGACCTGCCGGGCTGGTTCCCCGAGCTGTTCGGCCCGGCGTTGATCCCGGCCATCGCCGATCGCCGTGGCGAGTGCATCCACGGCGCCTGCCCGCACTACCGCACCTGCTTTGTCGAGCACACCATCCGGCGCGCGCGCGGTGCCGAACTGGTGGTGGCCAATCATGCGCTGGTGATGACGCAGGCGGCCTGGGGCGGCCTCGACGACGACTCCGTGCCCAGCCGCTATGTGTTCGACGAGGGCCACCACCTGTTCGACGCGGCGGACGGCGCATTCTCTGCCGAGCTGTCGGGCATCGAGGGCGCAATGCTGCGCAGCTGGCTGCTGGGTGCCGAGGGCGGCCGGTCCCGCGCGCGCGGCCTACGCCGCCGGCTTGACGACCTGGTGGCGGGGCGTCCCGAGCTGGAAGCGCCGCTCGACGCAGCACTCCAGGCTGCCCGCGCTCTGCCTTCACTGGGCTGGTCGGGCCGCCTGGCAGGAGGAGAGGAGCCGGCCAACCCATCCGAGGCGTTCCTGCGGCTGGCGCGGATCCAGGTTCTGGCCCGGTTGACCAGCGAGATCGAGGCGGGTGGCCGTGGTAACCTCGAATGCGAGCTATATCCGGTCGCACCCGAGCTGCCGGACGCCGCTGCGCTGCTGGGCCGCGCGTTGGCCCGGATCGCCGAGCCGCTCACGACGCTGCTGCACCGGCTTGGCGAGCGGCTTAATGATGAGGCGGAGGAGCTTGAGACCGCCCAGCGCAACAGGATCGAGGCGGCGCAGCGCTCGGTGAAGCGCCGGGCGATCGACCGGCTCTCGGCGTGGCAGGCCATGCTGCATGCTGTCGCCGCAACGCCGCCCGAGCCCGGCACACGGCCGGAACACGTCTATACGCTGCATCTCGATCGCCGCGACGGCATGGACCGCGACGTCGGGCTGCACCGGCACTGGCTCGACCCGACGGTGCCGTTCGCCGAGGTTCTGGCTGCGCCGGCGCACGGGCTGCTGATCACCTCCGCCACGCTGCGGGACGGCGATGACGGTTCGAATGCCGAGGCCGGCTGGCTTGCTGCCGAAGCGCGGGTCGGCGCGCTGCATCTGCCGTCGCCGCCATACCGCGTTTCGGTCGCAAGCCCGTTCGACTATGCGGCGCAGACCCGGGCCTTCGTGGTGACGGACGTGGCGCCTGGCGACCCCGGGGCGCTCGCGGCCGCCTATCGGGCGCTGTTCATGGCGGCCGGCGGCGGCGCGCTTGGGCTGTTCACCGCGATCGCGCGACTGCGAGACGTGCACGCGAGGATCGCGCCGGAGCTGGAAGCAGCGGACATCCCGCTGCTCGCGCAGCACGTGGACGCGATGGACAATGCGACGCTCGTCGACGTGTTCCGGACCGAGCTCGATAGTTGCCTGCTCGGCACCGACGCGATGCGGGACGGAGTGGACGTGCCTGGCCGGGCGCTCCGCCTGGTGGTGTTCGAACGTGTGCCCTGGCCGCGTCCGGACATCCTGCACCGCGAGCGCCGGGTGCATTTGTCCGGCGGCGATCCCAAGGAATACGACGACAGCAAGGCCCGGCTGCGCCTGCGCCAAGGTTTCGGTCGCCTGGTTCGCTCAACGACCGACCGCGGCGTGTTCGTGCTGCTGGACCGCCGCACCCCCTCCCGTCTGCTCTCCGCTTTCCCGTCCGGCGTGGCCGTGCGCCGAGTGGGTCTGGCGGAGGCCGTGGCAGCGACCCGGGCCTTTCTTGCGCACGTCCATATCACGCTGACGTAGTTCGCCCACTGCGTGGTTTGCACGGCGTCCTGGCTAGGCTAGGATGACGATGCACATTAGGGAACAAATCATGCTCGCCCGTATCGGACTGGACGCCCAGGAGGCGCTGGTCTGCACCATGGTCTTGGTCGCAGCAGCCGACGGTGGCATTACCGACCGCGAAATCGGGGTGATGGCCGGGCTGGTCCAGACTCTGCCGGCCTTCCAGGATTTCAGCAGCGAGCGCCTGGCGATCGCGTCCGACGCGGCCGTGTCGCTGCTTGAGGAGGACGAGGGCCTGGCCCACGCTGGCCAGATGATCCGCGATGCGCTGGAGCCACGGCTGCGCGAGACTGCCTATGCGCTGGCATGCGAGGTCGTGGCCGCCGACCGTGCGGCGACCCAGCCGGTCCTGCGCATGCTTGAGCTGGTTGTGGCGGAGCTGCGGTTGGAGCCGCTTGTGGCGGCGGCGATTGAGCGCGGGGCCCGGGCGCGGCATCAGAAGATCGATCGGGCAGCATAGCGCCGTGCCAGCCTACCTGGTTGCTCAGATCGAGGTGCACGATCCCATCGGCTTCGACGAGTATAGAAGCCGGGTTGCGCCTGTCATCGGCGCTTTCGGCGGCCGCTACATCGTGCGCGCCGGCACACTGGAAACGTTGGAGGGGGCCAAACAGCAACGCCGCTTGGTGATCGTGGAGTTTCCGTCCGTGGACGCTGCCCGCAGCTTCTATCACAGCCCGGAATACGCTCCGGTGCTGCAACTGCGGCTGGACAGCGCCGCCTCGGACGTCGTTCTGGTCGAGGGTTTGCTGCCCGGCTAGACCCAAACCGCGTCGACCGCTTTTCAGTGGCGGGAACAGGCTAAGCTCTAATGCGTTGTCGGCGAAACACAGGAGCAGCGGCATGAGCGGGACAACGGACAACGCCAAGGCAGGGCCGAGCCACGCGGCGACCGTGCAGGAGGTTCAGGGTGTGTTTCCCGACGATGCGACGATGCAGGACGCTTTGTCGCAGTTGACCTTGGTCGGATACGACCGCGCTGATTTCAGCTTGCCTGAGGAGCAGCCGGCCGGTGAGGCGCCAACGCCGAACGAAAGTGCCGACCCAGCGACGGACGACGCAGATAAGCGGCAATTACGCACCCTGGGCACGAGCATGGCTGGATATGCTGGTGCCGTCGCGGTCGCAGGAGCGACCCTTGCCACCGGCGGCGCAGCAGGCTTGGCTGTGGCTGCTGCGGCGGTAGTCGGCGCCGGCACGGCAGCAGCGGCGAACACGGCCGGACAAGCGGCAGACGCGGCGCAGGTCGAGGAACGCAACCGGCGCGGCCGTGAGGGCCGGCTGATCCTGGCAGTACGGACACGCACGCCAGAGCAGGCGAGCCAGGTCGTGGGATTGATGAAGGAGGCGGGCGCAACGCAGACGCACTCGATCGAGCGCGCCGACCAAGCGCTTACAGCAGGCGTGACGTCGGCGAGTTGGACCGGAGCCTAAGCGGAATTAGGCTTTAACCGTTGAGAAAGCCCGGATTTACCAAGGAGGCCGCCCGAAACCAGGCGGCTCCGTTGGCAGCGTTCTTGGCCTATGCTAGCTTAAGGTTAGTCGCAGCCGCCTTGCCACGCTCCATAGCTACTTCGTAGCTGACCTTCTGCCCGTCGTTCAGGCCGTTCAGCCCAGCTGCCTGGACTGCCGTGATATGGACAAAGACATCCTTGCTGCCATCCTGCGGCATGATGAAGCCGAAGCCCTTCGTGGCGTTAAACCACTTTACGGTGCCGATAGCCATTCGCATCAAACTCCTCGGACGCACGGCGGACCCGCGCGGTTGGTGGATAGGCCGACGCGAGCGGGCGGCGGCTTCGCAGGGTCGACTCTAAGCGATTTTGAGGTTGGTCGCAGCAGCCTTGCCACGCTCCATCACTACTTCATAGCTGACGTTTTGGCCCTCATCTAGGCCGCGCAGCCCGGCCGCCTGAACCGCGGTGATGTGCACGAACACATCCTTGCCGCCATCCTGGGGCATGATGAAGCCGAAGCCCTTAGTGGTATTGAACCATTTCACAGTGCCGGTCGCCATAGCTGGATCGCTCTCCGTCTTTGCCCCCTGCAACAACGCAGGCAGCGAGACAATCGGGCCTTTGGACGGCTTGTGGGCACCCGAAGGTCGCGGAGGCGCAGCAAGGCTAGTCAAAAACACGACTGATTGTGCATGGGCGCAGAAAGCGCAAGGGGTGTCAATTGCAACGAGATGACGGCGTTGGATGACATGCCAACATATCGCATTTTGGTCGGGCAACGCTCAGGCCAATGAAAAAGGGCGGACCCTGCGGCCCGCCCTCTCTTCATCCTAAGCAGCAGGCAACCTTAGAAATCCATGTCGCCCATGCCACCCATTCCGCCCATGCCGCCGCCGCCGGGCATGCCGCCGGCTGCCTTCTTCTCAGGCCGTTCGGCGATCATCGCCTCGGTGGTGATCAGCAGGCTGGCGACGGAAGCCGCATCCTGCAGCGCTGTGCGCACGACCTTGGTCGGGTCGATGATGCCGGCGGCCACCATGTCCTTGAACTCCGCCGTCTGCGCGTCGAAGCCGAAGTTGTAGTCGCCGTTCTCGAGCACCTTACCCGCTATGACCGCACCGTCCTCGCCGGCGTTCTCGGCAATTTGCCGCAACGGCACCTGGACCGCCTTGCGCACGATCTCGATGCCGAAGCGCTGGTCCTCATTCTCGAACTTCAGTTGCGCGAGAATCAGGCTGGCACGCGCCAGGGCGACACCGCCGCCGGGTACAATGCCCTCCTCGACGGCCGCACGGGTCGCGTGCAACGCGTCGTCGACGCGGTCCTTGCGCTCCTTCACCTCGACCTCGGTCGAGCCGCCGACCCGGATGACGGCCACGCCACCGGCGAGCTTGGCCAGGCGCTCCTGCAGCTTTTCCTTGTCGTAGTCGCTGGTGGTCTCCTCGACCTGCGCGCGGATCTGGTTGCAACGGCCCTTGATGTCGTCCGCCGACCCGGCGCCCTCCACCACGGTCGTGTTCTCCTTCTCGATCAGCACGCGCTTCGCGCGGCCGAGCATGGCCAATGTCACGCTTTCGAGCTTGATGCCCAAGTCTTCGGAGATCACCTGGCCGCCAGTCAGGATAGCAATGTCTTCCAGCATGGCCTTGCGACGGTCGCCGAAGCCCGGCGCTTTCACGGCCGCGACCTTCAGTCCGCCGCGCAGCTTGTTCACCACGAGCGTGGCCAAAGCCTCGCCCTCGATGTCTTCGGCGATGATCAGCAGCGGGCGGCCCGACTGCACGACCGTCTCAAGCAGCGGCAGCATGGTCTGCAGGCCCGACAGCTTCTTCTCGTGGATCAGAATATACGGCTGGTCCAACTCGGCGACCATCTTCTCCGCGTTGGTGATGAAATACGGAGAGATGTAGCCGCGGTCGAACTGCATGCCTTCGACAACGTCGAGCTCGGTCTGGATGCCCTTCGCTTCCTCGACGGTGATGACACCCTCGTTGCCGACCTTCTGCATGGCTTCCGAGATCATCCGCCCGATCTCGGTCTCGCCATTGGAGGAGATCGTGCCGACCTGGGCAGTCTCGGCCTCGGTGGTGATTTTACGGCTACGGTTCTTCAACTCGCCAACGATCGCGGTTACGGCAGCGTCGACACCGCGCTTCAGGTCCATCGGGTTCAGCCCGGCGGCGACGCCCTTGGCGCCCTCGCGCACGATCGCCTGCGCCAGAACGGTCGCGGTCGTCGTGCCGTCGCCGGCGACGTCGTTGGTCTTGGTCGCGACCTCGCGCAGCATCTGCGCGCCCATATTCTCGAACTTGTCGCCAAGCTCGATCTCTTTCGCGACCGTCACGCCATCCTTAGTGATCCGCGGCGCGCCAAAGCTCTTGTCGATGACTACATTGCGGCCCTTGGGGCCCAGTGTCACTTTCACGGCGTCGGCGAGGATGTCCACGCCGCGCAGCATGCGCTGGCGGGCATCGCCACCAAAACGTACGTCCTTAGCAGCCATATGACTTTTCCTTAAACATTCGGTTAGGCAAGCGGGTTAGCGGGTCGGGTTTGGCTTAGGCAGCCTTGGCGGTCGCAGCCGGGCCCTCGATGATCCCCATGATGTCGCTCTCCTTCATGATCAGGAGCTCCTCGCCATCAAGCTTGACCTCGGTGCCCGACCACTTGCCGAACAGCACGCGGTCACCGGCCTTCACGTCCAGCGCGACAATGGCACCCTGCTCGTTGCGGGCGCCGGGACCGGCCGCGATGACCTCACCCTCCATCGGCTTTTCCTTGGCCGTGTCCGGGATGATGATCCCGCCCGAGGTCTTCTCCTCAGCGGTGATGCGCTTGACCACGATGCGGTCGTGCAGCGGACGAAATTTCATCAGGGATCGCCTCCTTCTCAGCAACCCGGCAATCGGGCGTTGGCACTCTCAAGCCGAGAGTGCCAGCGATCTAGACCTTGACCCTCATGGAGTCAAGGCTGCAGCAGCACTAAAGGGGGACGAGTGCCAAACTCCTGTTAACGTTATATTTTTCCTTTCACATTACAGCCAGCAATCGGAACGTTCGACGGTCGACCGCATTACCATCAGGTCGCAACCATTTGCCTTGTGGCTGGACATACAACCAAGGGAAGCCGGCATGACGCTAGCCTTACAGTTGAAAGACTACCGCCTGACCACGGCCGAGATCCTCTATCATATGCCTGACCATCCGGGGCTGCTGCAAAGCTACGTGTGGCAAGACCTGGACTTGGCACCGCGCTTTCCTACGCTGCGCCGGTTCCTCAAGTTCTGGACGCGCGAACTGGACGGTCGCCTGCATTCGATCCGTGTGGCCAGCGGCGGCCCAATCTGCCCGGCGTCGATGCGGCACACGCCACATTTGCTGCATCTCCATTAGGCTCGATCACGGGATGCTCCGGCGCCGTAGCAGCACTAAGCCAAGCGCGATGGAGGCTGCAAGCAGTATAGCGGCCAACGCCACTTGCAGGCTTTGCGAAACACGGACGCCATCGCCCAGCAGGGCGAACACGGCAGTCTGCGGTATGTAGCCCAGAACTGACGCGAGTAGGAACGGTCCGGCCGCCACGCTGGAAACGCCCGCCAGCAGGTTCAGGAGCAGGTTGTTGCCGACCGGCAATAGCCGGAGTGTAAGAGTGGCGGTAAAAGCGTTGGCGACAAGAAAGCGGGTTAGCCGGTCGACTCGCCCACCCTCGGCGCGCTCCAGCCAACGTGCGGCCCAGGACCTTGCGACGATGCGCGCCCAGTAGAGGTCGGCAGCGCAGCCGACAACCTCGGCTAGCAATGCGAGCGCCGCACCGGGCCAGAACCCGAATGCCAGACCGCCGGAGTAGGCGACGACCTGGCGCGGTATCCCCACCGCACAGGCGCCCGATGCCACGATCAGGTATGCGATTGGACCATCCTGTCCCGCTGCCCGGATCCTGGCGTCAAGCCCTAGACCTTGCAATGCAAGTCCGGCCGCAACCAGGCCAAGAAGCAGCAGTGCGGGGCGGGCAGCAGCACGCAACAGGCGCAAAATGGGTTGTCGGATGTCGGAGGGCACTCCATCTCCAGACTGGGCTTGGCGCTGGATGCCGCTCAGCAGCCGAGCTGTGAGAACTTTTCAAACGCGAGACGGACGGCTGCATTTGCCCGGGGGCAGCACAAGTTTATAGTTGGTTCATACCTCAGAGGCTAGACTGCTAAAATGCCGTTCGATGTAATCTCCCCAGCGACCACGCAGGCGGGCCTTCAGCGCCCGGCCAAGCGCCCCGTTGCCCTCTGGCTCTTCGTCGTCTGCGGCATGCTGCTTGTGATGGTGTCCTTGGGCGGTGCAACGCGCCTGACGGGGTCGGGCTTGTCGATTATGGAATGGGCGCCGCTGATGGGCGCCCTGCCCCCACTCTCGGATGCCGAGTGGCAGCGCCTGTATGGCCTTTATCAGCAGATACCGCAGTACTCGCTGGTAAATCAGGGATTTGGCCTGGATGGCTTCAAGCACATCTTCTGGCTCGAGTGGGGACATAGGCTTTGGGGTCGGCTGATCGGGCTGGTCTTCCTGGTGCCATTGGTCTGGTTCGCGTTGCGCCGCGCGATCGACCGGCGACTGGCCCGACGGCTAGGCTTTCTGTTCCTGTTGGGCGGGCTGCAAGGTGCAATTGGCTGGTTCATGGTTGCCAGCGGTTTTGCCGCAGATAGCACAACCGTTTCGCCCTATCGCCTCGTTGTCCATCTGGTGATGGCGCTGACGCTCTATGCCGCGATCCTTTGGACCGCGCTGTCGCTTTGGCGTGACGGATCGAGGCAGCCGGCTCAGGCCGTGGTTCCCGTTCGTGGCCTGAGCGCGCTGACGGGCGCGACATGCGTATCGGTCTGCCTGACGATCCTTGCTGGGGGCTTCGTCGCTGGGTTGCGGGCCGGCCTGACCTATAATTCCTTTCCGCTCATGGATGGCTCACTGGTACCGGAGAGCTACGCGCAGCTGCATCCGTTTCTGCGCAACCTGACCGAGAACGTGGCGGCGGTGCAATTCGATCATCGTGTCATGGCGACCATGACCGCCATCTTGGCACTCGCCACGGTCGTCGTCGGCGTGCGCAGGAATATTGTGGGACGGTCGCGGACGGCTCTGCTGGCGCTCGGTGTTGCGGTGGCCGGGCAGTATGCGCTTGGTGTCACGACGCTGCTCTGGGTCGTGCCTGTCGGCCTCGGGACTGCGCACCAGGCGATGGCTGTTCTTGTGCTCACGGCAGCGCTGGCCGCACTGCATGCTCAGATAGGGGACGGCACAACTAAGCCCAGTAGGGTAAATCGCTTGGTTCGCTCGTGAACGAGACCGTCGCTGGGAGAGTTCATCTCGCAGCGGCGGGATTAAAGACTGGGATTGCGGTATTTGGGACAGACCGTTGCCTCGCGATGCATAACTGCCGTTTTGCAGAACTGCTTGGTTTGTCTCCCACAGAACTGAGTAGTGGCACGACGCTCGCCGATGTGCTGCTGGCAATACAGGTTCGAGATTCCAGTCCGTCAATGGCGGGCGGGATTTTGTTGGCCGATCAGCTAACCGCTAGGGGCGACGAGTCAGCCAGCTTCCGCCAACAAAGAAGTGGCGGCGAGGTGATCGATGTCCAATTAGATCCGCTCCCGAATGGCGGATGGACCATGGTGGTCTCCGACATCTCGATGTTCGCTGGCGCCGAGAACGAGGGCCGCCGGCGCGCCGATATGATGGACAGCATCGTGCAGCATATCCCACATGGAATTGCGGTCTATGGGGCCGATGGGCGCTTGATGATGGTGAACGCTGGCTATCGCACCATCATGGCAGGCGCACCAATCGAGATCGGCGACACGTTTGAGGAGGTTCTACGCCGCCGAAGTCATAGCGGAGAATATGGGCCCGGCGATGTCGGCGCCGCGTTCATCGAACAGATCGGCATCGAACCTGGCCATCCCGAAGTCCGCAGACGGCAGCGTCCTAACGGCACAACCATCGATATCCGCACGACACCGTTGCCGGATGGCGGCCACATGAGCATGGTAACAGATGTAACCTCGCTTGTCGCCGCCGAGACCGAGCTGGCGAGCCGGGCCAAGTCGATGGACGCTATGCTTGCAAACATCCGCCATGGGATCGTGCTCTGGGATCGGGAGCACCGGATCATCGCTTGCAATGCAGTCGCTGAGCAGTTGCTGCTGGCCCCACCTGGATTGCTAGTACCCGGCCGCACACTGAAGGCGGTGATCAAAAGCGCACAGGATCGCGGCAACCTTGGAGTTGGGCAGATTGGGATCGACACCGCAATCCGGCTCGGCGAGCAGGATCGGTCGAGATCGCACCAGGATCAACGGCTGACGCAAACGGGACGTGTGCTTGAGGTCAGGACCGACCCGACGCCTGAAGGCGGGTTCGTGACGACCTACACGGACGTCAGCAACATCCGCCAAGCCGAAGAGGCGCTGCATCAGGCCCGGCGGTCGGCGGAGTCGGCAAACACGGCGAAGTCGCGCTTGCTGGCGGCGATGAGCCACGAGCTACGGACACCGCTCAACAAGATCGTCGCAACATCTGAATTTATCACGCGCACTCTGGACGGCCCAGGCTCAGCGCATATCTTGGAGGCGGCCGAGGCTGCCCACGCGGCCGGACGGCAGCTGGTGTCCATGATCGATACCATCCTCGACGTCGCACGGCTGGAGGCAGGACGGTTCGACATGTCGGAGGATCGGGTGGACCTAGGGCATCTGGTCCGCGTCTGCTTGAGGAAGTCAGATGCCTCGGCAGCCGCGGCTGAGGTCTCGTTGAATGCCGACCTGCCCGAGGGTCTGCCAGCGGTCCGGGGTGATGAGCGACGGCTGCGCCAGGCGTTGCACCATCTGGTCACCAATGCGGTGAAGTTTACTGGCGCCGGCGGCAAGGTGCGCATAACGACGCAGCGCGATGAAGCGTCAGGAGACTTGTTGCTTACGGTCTCTGATACGGGCATTGGCATTGCGGAGGCCGATCTCGACCGGGTATTCGAGCCGTTCGCCTACTCGGAGACTGCGCCGAACGAGCGCTTTCCAGGAAGCGGACTGGGCCTATATGTCAGCCGCGCCTTGATGCGCGCCCATGGCGGAGAATTGGTATTGCGCAGCCGCCCTGGTGAAGGCACGACGGCAGCGATGCGCATACCTGTTGGACGGCTGCTGCCTTTCGGCAGTGATCTACTTGAGGAGTTGTCATGACATTGCTTGCCCCCTCCCCCATCGACGCCACTGACACATTGTTCTTTGGCCGGCCGGACTCGGCGCTGGACCGCGGTGCTGCCGAACGGATCGTCGGTAGCGCATTGGCCGGTATGGATGATGGTGAGCTGTTTCTCGAATATCGGGAAAGCGAGCAGCTGAGCCTGGATGATGGCCGCATCCGCAGCGCCGGTTTCGATACTCAGCTCGGTTTTGGGCTGCGTGCGGTATTGGGAGAGGAGGCAGGGTATGCTCATGCCGGAGAGATCTCAACGGAGGCGCTGAGCCGCGCTGCCAGCATAGTGTCAGCGATACGGGCCGGCCGCTCCGGCGCTGCTGCCCCGCCGCCACGGGCCAGCAATTCCCGGCTCTACTCCGGCGCCAATCCGTTGACTGCGGACGATTTCCCGAAACGTACGGTCATCCTTGCCAAGATCGATGCCTATGCGCGAGGCCTGGACTCCAGGGTGCGGCAGGTCATGGCGTCCTTGTTCGGAGAGTGGCAGGCCGTGCAGGTGCTGCGGGCAGACAGCACGCGGGTTGCCGATCTACGGCCGTTGGTGCGGCTGAATGTCTCGGTCGTGGTTGAACAGGATGGACGGCGAGAAAGTGGCACCCATGGCGCTGGCGGGCGGCACGACTATACCCGCTTGCTGGACGAAGCATTCTGGCGCGGTGCCGTAGACGAGGCGCTGCGCCAGGCTCTGGTCAACCTGGACAGCCGTCCTGCGCCGGCCGGAGAGATGCCGGTCGTGCTTGGGCCGGGTTGGCCCGGCATCCTGTTGCATGAAGCGATTGGGCACGGGCTTGAGGGAGATTTCAACCGCAAGAGGACGTCGGCATTCGCTGGCTTGCTCGGCCAGCGTATCGCCAGCCCTGGCGTAACGGTCGTGGATGATGGCACTATGCCCGACCGGCGCGGCAGCCTGACTGTGGACGACGAAGGAACTCCATCCGGACGCACGACGATGATCGAGGACGGCATCTTGGTCGGCTATATCCAAGACCGGATGAACGCCCGGCTGATGGGCGTAACGCCCACTGGAAATGGTCGCCGCCAGAGCTTTGCGCACGCGCCGATGCCGCGGATGACCAATACTGTCATGCTTGCCGGCAGGTCGGAGCCGGACGAGATCATCCGTTCCGTAGCGCGCGGCCTTTATGCAGTGAACTTTGGCGGCGGTTCCGTTGATATCACCTCGGGTAAGTTCGTCTTCTCAGCCAGCGAGGCCTACTTGATCGAGGATGGCCGTGTCACAGCGCCAGTAAAGGGTGCAACATTAATCGGCAACGGACCTGATGCGTTGTTGAAAATCGAAATGATAGGCAACGATCCCGGTTTGGATCATGGCATTGGAACATGTGGCAAAAACGGCCAGGGCGTCCCGGTAGGCGTAGGCCAGCCGACTCTAAAGCTTTCCGCATTGACCGTCGGCGGAACTGCACAATAGAATACCGCTATGTTGAGGTATTTTTCACGGTTCGCGCTGTTTTGGACGGCACTGCTCATAACCGCGTTGCCGGTCAAGGCAGCGCCGGACAGTTCTGGGCCTTGCCCGACGGGACGAGCCGCCTCTTTGGTCCTGCCACGGGTCAGGAATGCTCTCAACAGTAACGCCGAGCTAACCATCGTAGCCTTCGGATCGTCTTCGACCCAGGGATGGCACTCTACCAGCATTGCCCAAAGCTATCCGGCAGTCCTGCAAGCGGAGCTATCGGCCGCGTTGCCCAATGCGCATGTCGCGGTGATCAACCGGGGGATCGGCGGTCAGGACGCTACCGAGATGCTGCCGCGAATCGCTGCAGATGTATTGAGCGTGCGTCCGAGCTTGGTGATCTGGCAGGTGGGCGCGAATGGGGTGATAAAGAATCGGGACCCAGACCAATTCCACAGCCTCGTTGCCGCAGGCGTGCAGACACTGCAGGCTGCGGGAATCGATGTTGTACTTATGGACAATCAGCGTGCTCCGGCCATTCTGAATGCTCCGCACCATATCGAGATTGATCAAGCAACGGCTGATGTGGCCATGCGCACGGGGGCAGGTCTATTCGACCGTGGCGCATTGATGGACCAATGGCGCTTAGGCGGCCATACCTATGAGGAATTCCTCTCGGGCGACGGCATCCATCATAACGATCTTGGCTACCGTTGCGTGGCGCGGGCACTGGCGTCTGCAATCCTCGATGGACTAAGCCAGCCATTGACGCTTGCCCACGCTGCATTGGCCCACCGTTAGACAAGGCAGAGTCCCAAGCTAGCCGAACTGCTGGTTAAGCAGTCCGTTCGATTTCATCCGAGTTGTGTTCGGGTATGCCAGCAAGTCGAAGGCCTTGAGCGAAATGCTCACGATCCTGGGCGCGTTCGAATGCAAGACTCCTAAGGTGCCCCTCAACGGTGAACCCTGGGTCAATGGCGAGCAACCGGCGTCGCACCACCGCTGCCTCTTGCAGTTGCCCAAGGTGGCCAAGGGCCGCTAGATAGGGTTTGCAAGCGGCCGAGAAGGCCGGGTTCATCTCACTCACAGCCCGACCGGTTGCCACGGCGCCCTCATAATCCCGCCTCATGAGTGCGACTAGGCTGAAACCGACGTCATAGTGGAACGCGTTCGGATCCATGGGCGAAAGCTGCTTATACCGCAGAAGCCGCCGTTCTCCCTCCTCCCAATCCCCAAGATACAGATGAGCAAGGCCGGAGAACGCCCATGCCATGGCCAAATTGGGATTGAGCGCAAGCGCACGCTCGTGGAGTGCGACCCCCTCCCGGATGCGATGATGCAGATAGGCGCGGATATGCCCCGCGATCGTCAAGCCTTTCGCATCCTGCGGATCGAGCGTTACCGCACGTTCGGCATGTTGCGCTGCATCGTTCAGTGAGGCCTTGGAATCGTCCGCCCAGCCCTGCCCGACCAGGAAGTGCAACCAGCAAGCATACCAGGCATGTACGGCGGCGTAGTCGGGTTCAAGTGCAATCGCCTGGCGCAACAGGTCGCCCGACTGCATGAAGTGGCCGCGTTCCAGGCGGCTTAGGCCCGGAAGCGCGCGCAGCAGCAGATCATACGCCGACGCGTCCTGTGGCGGACGGTGTGCCGCCCGGCGGGTCTCGATAAGCAGGATCTCGGGATCGATCTGTGCAACCACCTCGGCCGCGACTTCATCCTGCAGGGTGAGCAGGTCGTGAGTCTGTCGGTCGAACCGTCGAGCCCAGACGATCTGATTGCCCTCGCGCAAATCCACGAGCCGCAGAGTGATGCGCAAGCGACGGCCGACACGCTGAACCGAGCCGTCCAGTGCGAAGTCGAGCCCGAATGTGCGCCGTAGCGCAGAGTCATCGCGACCGTTCTGCACGAACTGCGCGATCGACGAACTGGAAACCAAGAACATCCAACGAAAGCGCTGTAGCGCCGAGGTGATCTCCTCAGCAAGGCCCAGCGCGAGATGCGCCTCGGTCTCGTCGGTGCCGACCAGGGTCAATGGCAGCACGCCGACCTTTGCACCGCCGCGGGCAGCCGCAACGCGAGATTCGAACCGAACCTCGACTGGGGGTTGAGCGGGATGCTCAATGGCCGATGTGGTCCGGCCCGAGCGGATGTTAGCCAGCAGAGACTGTGTTTCTGGCGATGGGGTGGCATCCAAGAGGTCGGCCAACACCGCACGGCACCGATCATAGGACTGTATCGCCATGCCGCGCTCGCCACGTTCGGCGTGAGCCCGCATCAGCGCGCGCCATGCGCCCTCGTGGGCACGATCAATGGAGAGAAGCTGCTGGGCAACGGTGATCAACGCCTCGGGGGAAACCTGCTCCTGCAGCAACGCCTCGGCAACGGACCGCGCACGGTCGCGTAGGCGCTCACGCTCCGTCTGGAGCCAGCTGTCGAAAGCGGGATCGACACCGTCCAACTCTTCGAGCAGCTCGCTATCAAGCAGGGCAAGCGACGCAGGATGGGTGGTGGTGGCGCGCAGCACCTCCTCGACGTCTACCCAGACGACGCCGGGCCGCAACGCCAGACTGTCCCGATTGATGGACAATACGTCCTGGCCGACCGGGGCCAGAACCTCGAGCAGGCGATGGATCTCCTGCCGAAGCGACGCGCGCGCTTGCTCCTCGGGGCGGCGGCTCCAAAGCAGCTCGGCCAATCGCGAGCGGAGCACGGGCCGCGGCGATGACAATGCGACGATCGCCAGTAGGGCGCGTGTTTTACGACCTGGCGGCAGAATGCTCTCGCTGTTCAGCGTCCAGGCCTCCATTTGCCCGATCAGGCGAAGGCGCACTGCAACGGTATCACCAGCGACGACGCCGATACGGGGATGACTTGCACTGGGCGGACCAATGATCATGGCGGCATTACCGCTGATCTAACGCCGCAATACAAGGCGAATGTGGCGAGCTAGACTTATATTGCCATTACGTTGTGGCCTGTCACGCAGGAACCGGCCCCAGTTTCGGTTCGTAGATCGCCGCCTCAGAAAAGATGCGCGTGGTGTCGCCGCGCCATGGACCATGATAGCGTGCCAACCAGTGTTCCGCCTGGTTGGGAGCGCCCTGAACCAGCGCCTCCAGCGGCGCAAGATAGAGCGACTCATCCTCTCCGCCCGGATTGCGGAGGCCCCGGGCGCGCAGGCCGTCGCGCGCGATCGCTACCATGTCCCGCGCTAAGTCACGGGCCGTACCGCCAGCCCAAGGCGCATCGAGCGCGAGCCGCGGTACATCGGCTCGGAGTGCCCGATAGGCAGCCCAAGGTTCACGTCGGATCAGCGCGTCGGCGGCGGCCAGCGCAGCGTCGTCATACAACAGCCCGACCCATAGCGCGCTCTGCGCCACCATCATGTCTGGCCGGCCGGCGTCGGCGCCGCGCATCTCGAGGAACTGCTTAACGCGGACATCGGTAAACGCAGTCGTCATGTGGTCGGCGAAATCACCCAGCGTCGCGCGTCCGCCGCCAATCAATGGCCGGCGGCCGGCCATATACTCGCGGAACGACTCGCCGGCCGCGTCTTGATAGGCGCCATCGCGCTCGACGAAGTACATCGGCACGTCGAGCAGCCATTCCACATAGCGCTCAAATCCGAAACCCTCCGTGAACATGACGTCCGGCATGCCGGAGCGGGAAACGTCGGTATCGGTCCACACCTGGGCGCGGCTCGACAGGAACCCACTCGGTTTGCCGTCGATGAATGGCGAGTTCGCGAACAGCGCTGTCGACACCGGCTGCAATGCCAGGGACACACGAAGCTTGCGAGCCATGTCAGCCTCGGACGAATAGTCCAGGTTCACCTGCACAGTACAAGTCCGCTGCATCATGTCGAGGCCAAGCTGCCCAACCAGCGGCATGTAGCGGCGCATGATGGCATAGCGGCCTTTTGGCATCCATGGCATGTCGTCCCGTCCGAGCGTCGGATGGTGGCCGAGCGGGGCGAACCCGATCCCGAGCGGAGCGGCGACCGTCCGCAGCGCTGCGATGTGAGCGGACAGCTCGGCGTGCGTTGCGTGCAGGTCCGGCAGCGGCGCACCCGACAACTCGAACTGACCGGCCGGCTCCAGCGAGACCGATGCGCCTCGGTGAGGCCCCTGCCCTTTGAGCCCGATCGGCGCCCCGCGCTCCAGGATCACCTCCCATCCGGCCGGCTCGGCGGCGGCAAGGCCCTGCAACACGGTGCGGATGCCGCCGGGCTCATAGGGCAGCGGATGGAAATCGGCTGTATTGAAGCCGAACTTCTCGTGCTCGGTGCCGATCCGATAGGCGGATTTCGGCTTGCAGCCAGCGGCGATGTAGTCCGCCAGTTGCCGGACGGAGGCGATCGGCGTCGTGTCAGACTCTGCAGGATTAGACATGGTTCGTAGGCATCCTTGGTGGCGGCGGCACACCAATGCTCCGCGCTGCGGTTGTCAAGCGCGGGCCGGGACGGCCTGCTACGCTCTGATAAGCGTTCCGATGCCGCCCTCGGTAAAAAGCTCCAACAGACAGGCATGTCCCATGCGGCCATCCAGGATCACCGCGCCACGCACGCCCTTCCGCACCGCCTCCACGCAGTTCTCCACCTTGGGAATCATCCCGCCAGAGATCACGCCGCTCGCAATGGCGGCCCCCACATCGGCGATCGTCATGTCCGGGATCAGATGGCGGTCGGCATCGAGCACACCCGGCACATCGGTCAGCATCAACAGCCGCTGCGCCCCGAGCGCCCCGGCCACGGCGCCGGCAACCGAGTCGGCGTTGATGTTGTAGGTTTGGCCATCCGCGCCCATAGCCACGGGCGCAATCACCGGAATCAGCCCGGCGCCGGTCAGGGCATGGATCACCCGTACGTCCACGCTTTCCGGTTCGCCGACAAAGCCCAGGTCCAGCGCACGCTCAATATGGCTGTCGGGGTCGCGAACGGTGCGGGTGAGCTTGCGGGCGCGGATCAGGCCGCCATCCTTGCCGCAAATCCCGACCGCCAGTGCCCCGGCCTGATTGATCAGCCCAGTGACGTGTTTGTTCACCGTGCCGGCCAACACCATCTCGACGACCTCCACCATGGAAGCGTCGGTCACGCGCAGGCCGTCCACGAAATTCGAAGAAATCGCAAGGCGCTGCAGCATAGCGTTGATCTGCGGCCCACCACCGTGCACGACGACCGGGTTCACGCCGACCTGTTTCAGCAGCGCGATGTCCCGGCCAAATTGCGTGGCCAGTGTCTCGTCGCCCATCGCATGGCCGCCATATTTCACGACGACAGTGATCCCGGCGTAGCGCCGCAGGAAGGGTAACGCCCGGACCAGGAGGTCGGCCTGGTCGGCGGCGATTTGCAACTGGTCCGGGTTCAGGGTCATGCGCGTTCCCTAGAGGTGCGGCGAGCATGCGGTCAAGCTGGCAACCCGAGGCCGCCCAACTCGGCCCGCAGCATCTCCCTGCCGAGCCCCGTCTCGCTGCTGGTCGTCAGCACCTCCGGATGAGCGGCCGGATGCTTGCGGACCAGGGCGGCAACCTCGTCCTGCTTGCGGCCCAGCGCACCGGGCTTCACGCCGTCCGCCTTGGTGAGCACGAGTTGGTAGGTCACGGCTGCGCGGTCCAGCAAATCCATAACGGCGAGATCGGACGCTTTCAGCTCGATCCGGCTGTCCAGCAGCAGCACCACGCGGCGCAGTGTAGGCCGACCACGCAGGTATTCGAACATCAGCCCCTGCCAGTCCTCCTTGACCTCCTTCGCGGCCTGCGCATAGCCGTAGCCCGGCATGTCCACCAAGGTCAGGCGGCTGCCGAGGTCGAAGAAGTTGAGCTGGCGGGTCCGCCCCGGAGTATTGGACGCCCGGGCAAGCGCCTTCCGTCCCGTCAGGGCATTGATAAGCGTTGACTTGCCGACATTGGAGCGTCCGGCAAACGCGACCTCCGGCAGCCCGGACTCCGGAAGCTGGTCCAGCCGTTGCGCAGCATAGAAGAACCGGCACTCGGCGGCGAACAGCAGCCGCCCGGCCTCGATCTGCTCGCGTTCGAGTTGGAGCGGCCCTTGTTCTAAGACCGGGCCATCCGGGGCGTCGCCAGCCGGGTCTGCCGCATGATCATCCATTGTTGCGCGATCGTGAGAAGATTGTTCCAGCTCCAGTATATCACCAAGCCGGCGGGAAAGCTCGACAGCATGAAGGTGAAGATGATCGGCATGAATTGAAAGAGGCGCGCCTGCACCGGGTCCGGCGGCGGCGGGTTCAGCTTTTGCTGCAAGAACATGGTGACGCCCATGATCAGCGGCCAAACACCGAGATGGAGCAGGTGCGAATAGACGCTCGGGTCGAACGGCAGCAGCCCAAAAAGATTGAAGACGTTGGTCGGATCGATGGCTGAAAGATCATGTATCCAACCAAAGAACGGCGCATGCCGCATCTCGATCGTGACGAAGATGACCTTATACAACGAAAAGAATACTGGGATCTGCACGACCATCGGCAGGCATCCGCTGGCGGGATTGATCTTCTCCGACTTGTATAGGCCCATGATCTCGCCCTGCATCTTGGCCGGATCCTCCTTCAGCCTCTCCCGAATTTCGGTCATCTTGGGTCCGAGCATCTTCATTTTGCTCATGGACTTGTAAGATTTATTGGCCAGCGGGAAGAACACGGCCTTGGCGAAGACAGTGAAAATCAGGATTGCGATGCCGAAGTTGCCAGTCAACTTATAAAGCCAATCCAGCGCATAGAAGATCGGCTTGGTTAGGAAGTAGAACCAGCCGAAGTCGACGGCCTTGTCGAAATTCGGCAGCGCAAGGTCACGTTGGTAGCGATCCAGGAGCTGCACCTCCTTGGCACCCGCAAATAGGCGGGTCGTGCTGCTGGCGGTCGCGCCAGGCTCAATGGCCAGTGAGTCCTTCGACACGAAATCAGCCTGATACCGATCACTATCGTTCTCCATCAGATGACGGAACGTCGCAACAACGGGCGTAGCCTGATCAGGGATAAGCGCAGTCAACCAATACTTGTCGGTGATCCCCACCCACCCGCCGGTGGTTGCCATGTCGAGCGACGCCCCGTGGCTCTTATCGCTCTCGGTCTTGGCCTTGTCGTAAGTTTGCTCCTGCAGGCGGCCGCCCAGCACGCCAAGCAGTCCCTCATGCAAGATATAGTAGCCCGCCGTCGTCGGCTTGTAGTCACGGCGGATCCGAGACCAAGGATTGACCCTCACTGCGGCTGACGCGTTGTTGCGCACGCGCTGGTCGGCGGTAAACAGATAATTGTCGTCAATCGACAGCACGATCTCGAACACCTGCCCGACGCCATTGTCCCAGGACAGCGTCACCGGATTCGACGCCGTCAGTTCGGGCGCCGACGCCGTCCACAAGGCGTCGAGATTCGGCACCTTGGTTTCCGTGTTCTCCGCGGTCCAGCCAAACTGCACATAATAGGGCTGCGGATCGGCACGGGGCTCCAGAAGGCGGACCAGTGGTGACTCCGGCTCGACCTGCTCGTGGTAGTCCCGCAATACGAGGTCATCGAGGCGCGCACCCAGCAGGCTGACGCTGCCCTGCACGCGCGGTGCCGCGATCTTGAGGCGCGGAACATCACGCGGCGGCGGCACGGCCACAGGCTGCGTGCCAGGGGTGGCCACGTCTCCGGTCGGCCGCGGCGTGGCGTTGGTCGGGGTGGACTGGGTCGTTTGCAGCGCGGCCTGCTGTTGCGGCGGCTTCGGCAACAGCAGTTGGAAGCCGAGCAGGATCACGATCGAGATGGCAATAGCAATGAATAGGCGTTTCTGGTCCATCAGAGGGCCATCACTTTCCGGGGGCAAGAGCAGGACGGCACCGGATCAAGGCCGCCGTCGCACCAGGGATTGCAGCGCAGCACGCGCCGGACCGCGAGAGCAGCGCCGGCGGTCGCGCCGTGGGTTTGCAGCGCCTCGATCGCATAGACGCTGCAGGTCGGTTCGAACCGACAGTGGGCCCCGATGAAAGGCCGCAGTGTCCATTGGTAGATCCTCACGCAGAGAACCAACAGGCCAGCGATCAAGATACCCCTGCCTTGGCCAACGCGCGGCGCAGATCGTCGACCAGCATCCCGAACGGGCGGGCCCTCGTCGCATCACGGCCAATCAGCACCAGGTCCACGCCACGGACTGGGGTGGTGCGGAGCAAGAGGCGTACAGCCTCCCGCAACCGTCTTTTAGTGCGGTTGCGTATGACGGCGTTCCCGACCTTTTTTGTCACTGTAAAGCCGATCCGCGCTGGTCCGGCATCGCCACGGCCAAAAGCCTGCAATACCAGCCCATGCACCGACGCCTTGCGGCCCTTGCTTGCGACAAGCAAAAACTCTGCCCGGCGCTTCAGACGCTCCGGCGGCTTAACGGCCTGCAGCAGTTCAGCGACGTCGGACGGCTGAGCAGCGTCTGCCGCCATGGCATCACCGGCCGCGTCAGGCAGACAGGCGCTTGCGGCCCTTGGCGCGGCGGTTCGCAAGGACCTTTTGCCCGCCTACGGTGGACATGCGTGCGCGAAAGCCATGGCGGCGCTTGCGGACCAGCTTAGACGGTTGATACGTGCGCTTCACGACAAAACTCCGATCTCAATCGTACGGATGCGAGCCAAGGCGGATGCGCCACTCGGTAACCGGACAGGGGCCGATCTGGGCGCGTTGGCCCAACAACCTCTATAGCAGACCGGGCTTATAGTCGCCCAGTGGGGTCTGCGTCAATCCGGGTCCTGGCCCGCGCCTCTTGAGCGGCAGCGCGATTGGTGCTGTTACCATGCGATGATGCCAACCAACATCCGCGTTTCCCTGATCGGCGCTGGGACGGCGTTCGGAGCAGCAGGAGCAGTGCTGGCGCTGATGGGCGTTGGCGCACCGTTTTTGCTTGCGGCCTTTGCAGCCTCTGCCTGCGCCGGCCTTGTCTTGTATGCCGCTATGCCGCGACCTGTCCCAATCGCGCAGGATCAAGATACGGTTCAGGCCCGGATCGACGCGATCGAGACGAGGGTCGCAGGACTTCGGCACGACCTGCGAGGCGCGCTTTCCCCGGCGCTGATCATGTCGGACCGGCTGGCTGAAAGCGCCGACCCTGCCGTGCGCCGGGCGGGAGAGGCCGTGGTGCGGTCGATCGAGCGGGCTTCAGCGCTGCTCGCAGCGGCCAAGGTCGATCCGGACCGGTTGGCCGAAACGACCCATCTGCCGAAAGAAGACGCAGTCTAGCCACTCGACCACGCTGCACGACGACGATCCCGACCTGGCGAAACCGGCGGCCAAGCACTTCGACACGGCGCGGGTCCGCCGCCACCAGCCAGTGCGCCTCGCGCCAGCCGGGGGCGGAGCCGAAGCCAGGCACTGCAGGAACCCGCCGCAGCCATCGTTGCAGTGCAAGGTCGGAACGTTGGTTCCGTCGCAATACCTGCCGCCGCGCGCCAGGGTTCCAGGCTGTCAGGAATGCGCCGCTGCCAGCACCGAGGCTGGCCAGCAGGCGATCGATCGCGGCGCTATGCTGGCCGATCCAGGCTGTTGCGCCCGCCGCTTCGTATGCGGTGGCGTGGAACGCCTGGAGCAGGCGAGGCTGGATTTCAGGACTCCGGCCGCTAATCTTCCCGCCCCTTATCAAACTCGACGTCGCGATGCACGTGCACGGACATCAGCAAGCCGAAGCCGAACATGACGGTCAGCATGGCCGAGCCCCCATGCGACACCAGTGGAAGCGGCACACCGCCGACCGGGATGACGCCCATCACCATCGCAACGTTGACAAAAACATACATAAAAACGAGCTTGGGCCGGGTGCCCGCCTGTGGCGGTAGAAACTGGAAGCAGTATGTTTGGCCGGAGGGGAGCGGCCGACAACTTTTTGGTGGATTTGACCC
>JAABVA010000823.1_pt1 | contig 35887 bp, 35 predicted proteins | sample 5560331 | NCBI WGS metagenome assembly JAABVA01 (sample SAMN12812661, study PRJNA571458) | rock metagenome | isolation source: Antarctica rocks | place: Antarctica: Victoria Land, Mt New Zealand sud | collected 2016-01-07 | reverse complement strand
AAGCCACGCAACTCATCCGCTTCCTCCGCACTCAACTCCAACGACGCCTTCGGTCGGCCAGTGAGCATGACCGAGGTTAACCCAACTTCAAGTGTTTTACCAGTTATCTCTGGGACAGCACACTAGTATGGGATTGGAAAAGGGTACAGCATGGCGAGCCGCCCCATGCAGAAAGCATAAGGCGAAAGAGAGGGCTGCAGGCGAGAGATGGGGGACGGCAGATTCGAGGCCGGTTTGATTCCGGTTTGGTGATGAAGCTCAGAGCAACTCTCAACGAGCTACTCTGAACCCAGATAGCATCAGGTTCATGGGGACGTCTCTTCCATCGATCGATCAACGACCTGCGCGACGTTTGCTGATTCCGTTTACGCGATTCGCCCAGCTTGAATCTTCGAGCAGCATCGTTCTCCTGCTGACGACCGTGACGGCCCTGATTCTTGCAAACTCTCGTTTCGCCGCTGCGTATGGAGCTCTGCTCGAACTCCCGTTTGGTGCGAGTTTCGGCACGGCTTCATTTGAGTGGACTCTTCACGAGTGGGTGAATGACGCGTTGATGGCGATCTTCTTCCTGGTCGTGGGGCTGGAGGTGAAACGCGAGCTTCTGCTGGGCGAGCTGGCCTCGTTTCGGCGGGCGTTTCTTCCGGTTATGGGAGCTCTCGGGGGCGTCGTGACGCCAGCCCTGATCTACTGGTTCATCAACAGGACGGGCCCGGCAGCCAGAGGGTGGGGCATTCCCATCGCGACTGACATCGCTTTTTCGTTAGCGATACTCACGCTGTTCAGTGGCAGGGTGCCGATCGGACTGAAGATCTTCCTGGTCACGCTTGCGATCGTCGATGACATCGCGGGCGTGCTCGTGATTGCGGTCGCGTATACGAGCCATCTCCGTCCCGGTTTCCTGGCCCTGGTTGCCCTGCTCTTCGGCGTCTGCCTGGTTTTGAACAGGCTGGGGGTGTTGCGGCTGAGCGTCTATCTGATCGCCGGCGTAGCGCTCTGGTGGGCGATGCGTGCCTCTGGATTGCACGCGACACTGGCGGGAGTCGTGCTTGCCCTGGCGATTCCGTCGCGAAGTTTTATTGCAACGGGCAGTTTCCTGGAACGGGGGCGGCTACGCCTGGCAGAGCTTGCGAAGTCCGTTCAGCATTCAGAGCCGCTGAACCACACGGCTCGTGAGCACCTCCATAAGCTGCGGTCCGGCATTGAACTAGTCGAGTCACCGCTCGATCGCCTGCAGGCAAGGCTGCATCCATGGGTGAGCTTCGGAATCGTCCCACTGTTCGCGCTGACGAACGCCGGGATATCACTGCGAGGCTTCCGTGCCAGCGGTGTCCTGGAGCCGGTGTTTTCCGGAATCCTGTTGGGTTTGGTGCTGGGCAAGCCCATGGGGATAACGATGTTTTCATGGCTGGCGGTGCGCCTTCGGCTGGCGGAGCTTCCCCATGGTGTGAGTTGGCTTCAACTACACGCTGTTTCGTGGCTCGGAGGCATCGGGTTCACTGTATCCATCTTTATCGCAGGCCTGGCGCTTGGAGCAGGAGAGCGATATACAACGGCGCGCATTGCCGTTCTTGGGGGATCAGCCTGTGCGGCCTTGATCGGAGCGACGATGATTGCGCTCACACACAGCCGCGCCGAGGTGGCAGAGGTTATCGAAAGGCAGGAGTCCGTGGGGAGCTGAGGGTATGGCGAGCGGGAGCGTTTGCCCGGTCGTGTGTTGCTTATGGTAGAAAGGCTTTCGTCGAACGCACTGATTGGAGAACCGCTGCAGGAGGGCGGGTCTTCGACGATGTTGGCGAGTAGGAGGGATGAGATGGCTGAGGCGAATTGCGATATCGGGCTGATTGGGCTGGCGGTGATGGGGCAGAACCTGGTGCTCAACATGAACGATCACGGGTTTAAGGTTGCGGTGTTCAACCGGACGGTGTCGAAGGTGGACGACTTCCTGAACGACGAGGCGAAGGGGACCGAGGTGGTGGGGGCGCACTCGGGTGAGGAGTTGTGCTCGTTGCTGAAGAGGCCACGGCGGGTGATGCTGATGGTGAAGGCGGGGGATGTGGTAGACCAGACGATCGAGCATGTGCTGCCGTATCTGGAGAACGGCGACATCGTGATCGATGGCGGGAACTCGCTGTATACGGATACGAACCGGCGGACGAAGGACCTGGCGGCGAAGGGGATACTGTTTATCGGGACGGGGGTGAGTGGAGGCGAGGAGGGGGCGAGGTTTGGGCCGTCGATCATGCCGGGTGGGAATGCGGACGCGTGGCCGCATGTGAAGGAGATCTTCCAGGCGATCGCGGCGAAGGTGGAGGATGGAACTCCGTGCTGCGATTGGGTGGGCGAGGATGGCGCGGGGCACTATGTAAAGATGGTGCATAACGGCATCGAGTACGGCGACATGCAGCTGATCGGGGAGGCTTACCAACTGTTGAAGGATGGGCTTGGGCTTACACCGGATGAGTTTGCGGAGGTGTTTGCGGAGTGGAATCAGGGCGAGCTCGACAGCTATCTGATCGAGATCTCCGCCCAGATCTTCGCGAAGAAGGATGACGACGGGCGGCCGATGCTGGACAAGATCTTGGATACGGCGGGGCAGAAGGGGACGGGCAAGTGGACGGGGATCGCGGGGCTGGACCTAGGGGTGCCGGTGACGCTGATTGGGGAGAGTGTGTTTGCGCGCTGCCTGTCGGCCATCAAGGACGAGCGGGTCAAGGCCTCGAAAGTGCTGACCGGGCCGAAGAAGGTGAAAACTATTTCGGAGAAGAAGGAGTTTATCGAGGATGTGCGGCGCGCGCTCTACTGCTCGAAGATCATCAGCTATGCGCAGGGATATATGCTGCTGCGGGAGGCGGGGAAGGAGCAGGGGTGGCATCTCAACATGGGCGGCGTGGCGCTGATGTGGAGGGGCGGGTGCATCATACGGAGTGCGTTCCTGGGCAATATCAAGGAGGCTTACGACAAGGATCCGGGACTCGAGAACCTGCTGATGGACGACTTCTTTTCAGGGGTGCTGAACAAGTATGGATGGAGCTGGAGGAAGGCTGTGATCCATGCGATCGAGATTGGGGTGCCGACGCCAGCGTTCTCGACGGCGCTGGCGTTCTATGACGGGTACCGGACGGAGCGGCTGCCGGCCAATCTGCTGCAGGCGCAGAGAGACTTCTTTGGCGCGCACACGTATGAGCGGGTGGACAAGCCGAGGGGCGAGTTTTTCCATACAAACTGGACGGGGCGGGGCGGCCGGGTGAGCTCTTCGATGTATAACGCGTAGCCAGTACGGAGTAGGCCGGGTTGGGATCTGTGGCCTGTCTCGTGTGTTGTTTTGAGTGGAGCAAAGAGGCTGGTGTGGAGTTTCGCTCCAGCCTCTTTTCCTGGCAGGCACCCTCGTTTCCTTTGCGGAGGCGAGGATACGTGAGCAAGAGCCGGCATCGGAATGGGGTGAGGTGATCGGCATGAGTATTTATGGGACGAGGCAGTTGGGGACGGCGGGGCCGGAGGTGTTTGCGCTGGGGTTGGGGTGCATGGGGATGTCGGGCATGTACGGTCCGAGTGACGACGCTGAGAGCGTGCGAACGATCCACGCGGCGGTGCAGACGGCGGAGGTCGCGGGAGCGAAGCTGCTGATCGACACGGGGGACTTCTATGGAATGGGGCATAACGAGCTGCTGATCGGGCGGGCGCTGAGGGAGATGGGGACGGGCGCACGCGACAAGGTAGTTCTAAGTGTGAAGTTCGGGGCGCAGAGGACGCCGAGCGGGGCGTGGTCGGGATTCGATGGGCGACCGGCGTCGGTGAAGGATCGGCTGGCGTATAGCCTGGTGCGCCTGGGTGTGCCGTACGTGGATATGTACCGGCCTGCGCGGCTTGACGATAAGGTGCCGATCGAAGATACGGTGGGGGCGGTGGCCGAGATGGTCAAGCAGGGCTTTGCACGGTATGTGGGATTGAGCGAGGTTGGAGTAGAGACGGCGCGAAGGGCGCAGGCGGTGACGCCGATATGCGATGTGCAGCTGGAGTATGGCCTGGCGACGCGTGGCATGGAGGCGAAGGTGCTCCCGGGGATGAGGGAGCTGGGGATTGGGGTGACCGCGTACGGAGTGCTGTCGCGCGGTCTGCTGAGCGGGTCCAGGCCGGCGGAGAAGGGGGACTTCCGGAGGTTTCTGCCGCGGTATACGGGGGCGAACCTGACGGCGAACCATGGCCTAGTAGAGGCATTACGCGTGGTGGCCGAGGAGCGTGGCGCGACGGCGGTGCAGATGGCGATTGCGTGGGCGATGGGGCGAGGCGAGGATATTGTTCCCGTGTTGGGGGCGCGGAGGGTGGGGCAATGGGAGGAGGCGGCAGCCGCGCTCGACCTGCGGCTGGCGGATGGGGAGGTGACGCGACTGGAAGAGGCGCTTCCAGCGGAGAAGGTACAAGGGACGCGTTATGACAAACAGGCTATGACGCACCTGGATAGTGAGCGGTAGGGCCGCGCGCAGCCTTTGTCCACTGATGAGCACTGTTTGGGCGACGGATCAGGTGCTGCCGGCGATCAAGAGCATGGTTTGACGTCGGTGGTGCGATGCCAAGTCTCGGTGCGGCCGAAGACTGCGATACCGATGTACCCGCGGAGTTTGAGGATATCGCCTTTGAGGTCGATGTTGCCTTTGTAGCTTTTGCCGGACTCGGGGTCATAGAGGCGGCCACCAGTGGCTGCCGTATCGCCTGCGATGGCGAAATCGCTGCCGATCTGCAGGTTGCAGAGGGAGCGAGTGCGGAGGGCTGCGTCAGGGTTGTTCTGGTCCAGGGTGCCGGGGGCGGAGGGGGTGATGGTCACGATTTTGATGCAGAGGGCCTGCCCGCAAGGGAAGGTGCGTACAACGGAGCCATCGGCTGTCTTCCAGTCGCCGAAGAGCCTGGGGGCAGCGGCGGAGAGACAGAGCGGAAGGAGCAGGAGGGCGACCAGGCCAGCGAGCTTCAGGTGACTCATGCGGGATTGGATGCGGTCGATCAGGGCGCGGGTTGAACCATACCGGTGCTGCTTGACGGCTCCGGTTCGCGGAGAGTCAGCGGACCTCCGAAAGATCAAGCCGGAGCTAGCTGATGCGCAGTGTCTGGATGGCGTCTGCGACCCATATGCCGACGATGCCGACGGCGAGCAGGCCTGCGACCCCTGCAAAGATGCGCACGAGCGGTTGGATCTGGTTGACGCGGCGGACGATCTCGCTCTGCCTCCGCGGTCCATCGGGGTTGATCTCGGCGAGGAAGAGCTGTTCATCCTCGTAGCGGGTGAGCTGTCCGCGGTAGGTGAGGAGGCCAACGAAGAGAGCGGTGACGATAGCCCAGACGACGAGCAGTGTGGGTACGGCGGAGAGAGCGGCGGCGAGAGTCATACAGGTTGATCCCCTTTCTGAAGAGGATTGAGATAGGCGAGCGGGTACTCTGCCGAGAGGATCATACTCCGGCAAAAGGATGAGAACCAGTACTTTCAGGTGTTCGGGTGGAAGGAATTTCGGACAGGCGCCGCGGCAATGGGGGTGCCATGCGGTCACGCGTGAAAGGTGGCATGGAGGATGAAGGCGACGGCTGCCACCCCGACGAGGACGGCAGCAAGGAGTGCGCCGATGAAGATGGCGATTCGGTGCGCGTTCTCGGGCGTCGGCTGGGTGATGCCGAAGGTGTTGATGAAGATGTTGGAGAGCCAGAGGAGGGGCTTCATAGGTCAGGGGACTCCGCTGCAGCTGATGGTACTTGAGTTGTACGGGCGTTTGGAGCGGAGGTCCCAGCGAAGCAGATTCCGGCGACGATGAGACCGAATGCGAGGGAAGAGCATCTATAGAGGTGCGACGGGTGGTTGTAGGTGCGACTGCCGGGGCTTACACTGGAAGAAGATTCCGTCCTGCGAGGGACGATGGAGATGCTTGATGGCTAGTGCAACGACGACCCCCAATGCTGAAGTGGTAACGGGCGCTCCCGCTTCATCGGCTCCGGTGAGCCTGACGCCGGCGGCGATCGCTAAGGTGAAGGAGATCATGGCGACACAGGATCCAGTTCCTGCCGGGCTCCGGATTGGAGTTGTGGGCGGCGGCTGCTCAGGCTTTCAGTATTCGATGAGCTTTGAGAATCAGAGCGGCATGATGGACAAGATCGTCCGGTTCGAGGATCTGAAGGTGTTTGTGGACGCTACTTCGGCGATGTATCTCCAGAACTGCGTGGTGGACTATGTGGAGACGCTTGAGGCTGCGGGTTTCAAATTTGAGAATGCCGCGGTGAAGAGCACATGCGGATGTGGATCGAGCTTCAGCGTTTAGGGTGTGCGGTGTGAGGTCCAGACGAGGCGCTCCAGGCAACTGGAGCGCCTTTAGTTCGCACCCACCCCGGGATATCCTTTATAGTTCTTGATTCTCGCGGATACCTCGATTGACCTATGTTGTGAGCTGTTATAGGTTTACGGATCGGGTGGGGTGCCTAGGCCACGACTTCCGATCTCTTGTTTTGCCCACTCCGCCTGCCCTTTCTACACTCGCGCTTGCCTGAGGATGCGGAGCCGGGGAAGGGAACGTCTAAGATGGACGTAGTTATGGTGAGCTGATGGGTATGCGCTGCAATGACTGAGTTTGTGGTTCGGCTGACTGACGAGCGTGGACGGGTGCAGGAGCAGACGCATGCCGCGGCTACGGCGGAGGAGTTGAGGGCGCGCTTTGCACAGGCGGGTTACCACGTTTACAGCGTGAAGGCGCGTGGAGGATTGGGGGTTGGGGCCGGTCGAAGGAAGGTAAAGCTGGAGACGTTTCTGGTCTTCAACCAGCAGTTTCTGACGCTGATCAAGGCGGGCCTGCCGATCCTAGGCTCGCTCGAACTGCTGGCGCGACGGCAGAAGCAGCCAAACTTCCGGGCGCAGTTGGAGGACGTGGTGGCCCGGGTAAAGACGGGCGAGTCTATCTCGGGAGCGTTTGAGGCGCAGGGTGGGTTCCCGGTGGTGTACACGACGACGCTTCTGGCTGGGGAGAGGTCGGGCAACCTGGAGGAGGTGCTGCAGCGGTTTCTGGACTTCCAGCGGGTGAGTCTGACGTTTCGGAAGAAGCTGAAGGCCAGCCTAATCTACCCGGCACTGCTGATAGTGATGGTGGTTGGGCTGTTTATCTTTTTGATCACGTTTGTGGTGCCGCGGTTTGCGCAGCTCTATGACCAGCTGGGAACGCATCTGCCGGCGTTGACGACCTTTCTGCTGGACCTTGGGCGCGACGCGCAGCACTATGGCCTGTATGTGGGCGCGGTGATCGCGTTGGCGGTGTTTTTGCTGACGCGATGGGTGAAGACGGATGCGGGAGCGAGTGCGGTCGACCGGGTGCGGATCGGCCTGCCGGTCTTCGGGAATGTGTGGCTGAAGTACCAGGTCGGGCTGTTTTCACGGACGCTGTCGACGCTGCTGACGGGGGGTCTGCCGCTGGTGCCGAGCCTGGAGACGGCGGCTCGGTCGATCGATTCGCGGCAGATTGGGTCGGCGGTGTTTCGGTCGGTCGAGACGGTGCGCGAGGGCAAGGGACTATCGGAGAGTCTAGAGCGGACAAAGGTGTTTCCGGAGCTGGCGATCGAGATGATCGAGGTGGGCGAGAGCACGGGTGCGCTGCCCGGGATGCTGAACTCGGTGGCGGAGTTCTTTGAGGAGGACGTGCAGACTAACCTAACCGCGGCGATGAGTTTAATTGAGCCGCTGATCCTGATTGTGATGGGGTTGGTGGTGGTGACGATCCTGATCGCGCTTTACTTGCCGATCTTTAGCCTGAGCGCGGGCGGGGTGGCGGGGCAGTGAAGAGTCGGGGTGGATCCTGATGAGGTTCGCAGAAGTGACCATGGTAGGATGACCATAGTGAGGTACTTTGGGTGAAGACCATGGCTGCGGGAAGGTTCAAGGCGACTTGTCTCAAGGTAATGGACGAGGTGCAGGCCAGGCGGGAGTCGATTGTCATCACCAAACATGGCAAGCCGGTAGCCAAATTAGTACCGGTGGAGCCGGAGGAAGATCCGATCTTTGGATTCTATAAAGGAAAGATCAAGATCATGGGTGACATAGTTGCGCCGATGTACACCGATGGTGACGTGGAGCAGATGCTCGAGGACTCGATAAAGGTATTCAAGCGGTGATTCTGCTGGACACCCATGTTGTGGTGTGGCTGGCGGAGATGCCGGAAGAGCTCTCAGTGGGGGCCGTGGCTGCGCTACGGCGGGAGCGGGGGCGGGATGGGCTTGCGATCTCGGATCAAAGCCTGTGGGAGCTGGCGTGGGCGATCGCCAAGGGGAGGATGCGTGTGCTGGGTTCAGTGGGGGACTTTCTCGGGACTGTGGAGCGGACCTTTACAGTGCTGCCGGTGACCGCAGCGGTAGCGGAGCAAGCGGCTTCCCTTTCTGAGCTGTATCCAAAGGACCCCGTAGACCGCGTGATTGGCGCGACCGCTCTGGTGCATGGAATAGAGCTGATTACGCGCGATGTGAGGATACGGGCTTCGGGCGAGGTGCCCTGCGTTTGGTAGGCGTTGGGGTAATGTGGCTTTGGTGGCATTGACGGGTTGCAGCTTGTGACGGATGGTGGGTAAGGGAGTCTTACGAGATATGGCTACACCTGTTGCAATTCCTCTGTCTGTCGCGGAGATGGGCATGGACGAGGTGGAGCGGGCGCAGATGCTGGCGCGGCGTTACCACGCGGAGTTTGTGGACCTGAAGAACTTTAACATCCAGCATGAGCTATTCAAGAGCGTGCCGGTAGACATGATGTTCCGGTACAACTTCGTCCCGCTGGAGCAGCATGACGGGCGGCTGGCGATCGCGGTGAGCGACCCCTCGAAGCTGATGGTGTTGGACGAGATCTCGGGGCTGCTGGGGACGCGTCTGGTGACGCGGGTGGCGACGCTGACGCAGATCACAGACCTGCTGAAGAAGACGGAGCAGAGCCAACGGGTACTGGATGAGGCGAGTGAGGGTCTTGCCTTCGACGTGCTGTCTGCAGACGACAACACGGACGAGAATATCTCGATCGAACGGCTGACGGGCGAGGATGATATCTCGCCGATTATCCGGCTGGTGGATACGACGATTTTTACGGCGCTGGAGCGGCGGGCGAGCGATATCCATCTGGAGACCTTTGACGACTGCCTGATGGTGAAGTACCGGATCGACGGCGTGCTGCAGCAGGCGATGGCGCCGATCGCGCGGGAGCATCACCAGACGATCCTGTCGCGGATCAAGGTGATGAGTGAGCTGGATATTGCGGAACGGCGGGTGCCGCAGGACGGGCGTTTCCGGGTGCGGTACAAGGGCCGCCTGATCGATTTTCGAGTGTCGATCATGCCGACCGTGCATGGCGAGAATGCGGTACTGCGTGTGCTCGACAAGGAGTCGATGTCGGAGAAGTTCACCAAACTTTCGCTCGACGTGGTGGGGTTTGCCGAGAAGGATCTGACACGGTTCCGGAGGTATATCAAGGAGCCGTACGGGATGGTGCTGGTGACGGGGCCGACGGGTTCGGGAAAGACGACGACGTTGTACGCGGCGCTGAACGAGATTAAGAGTGAAGAGGATAAGATCATCACGATCGAGGATCCGGTCGAGTACCAGATTCGGGGGATCACGCAGATCCCGGTGAACGAGAAGAAGGGGCTGACGTTTGCACGGGGGCTGCGGTCGATCCTGCGGCATGACCCGGACAAGATCCTGGTGGGAGAGATCCGCGATGCGGAGACGGCGCAGATTGCGATCAACTCTGCACTGACTGGACATCTGGTGTTTACAACGGTTCACGCGAACAACGTTGTCGACGTGCTTGGTCGCTTTTTGAATATGGGTGTGGAGCCGTATAACTTCGTGTCGGCGCTGAACTGTATTCTGGCCCAGCGGCTGGTCCGGCAGGTGTGCGAGTTCTGTGCGCGGGGCGTGCGTTACACGGACGCGGAGCTTGAAGAGAACGGTTTAGAGCCGGAGGAATGGCGGGGGTTCACGTTTCGCGAAGGGATCGGATGTATCGAGTGTGGTGGGACAGGGTATAAGGGGCGGTCGGCCATCCATGAGTTGCTGGAATTGGACGATGAGATCCGGGAGATGCTGCTTGCAAAGAGGCCCGGGAGCGAGATCCGGAAGAAGGCGAAGGAGAAGGGGATGGCGTTTCTGCGGGATTCTGCGCTGGACCGGGTGCGGTCCGGCATAACGACGTTGAAGGAGATCAATAAGGTGACCTTTATCGAGACAGGGCGGTAGTTCTACAAGCAACAGGAACTTAGCGGCGCTTGCGGCGGCGGAACGGGTAGTCTAGGACGGGATGGAACTTTTACCGAGAACGATGGGAACACGACCGCGGGTTGCGCTGGAGCTTCGCCCTGAAGGTGTTGTCGCTGCACGCGCGGAGGGAAGCGTGGGTGTGCTCGGGGCGGTGGCGGGCGGCGAGTTCCAGGAAGGGATGCTGCGGCCGGGTTTGCGGGGGGGCAATATTGTTGACCGGACGGCGATCTCAGGCGCGGTGCGAAGGGCGCTGGATGGAGTTGCGGCACGCGGCGGAGAGCGGTCGAAGTACGTCACTTTAGTGGTGCCGGATGCGGCGGTCCGGGTACTTCTGCTGGACTTTGATGCGCTGCCGGGAAAGCCTGCCGAGGCGCTGGCAGTGGTCCGGTTCCGGTTGAAGAAGCTGCTGCCGTTTGACGCGGAGCATGCGGTGGTGAGCTATCAGGTGATGTCGGGCGGCCGGAACGGAGTTCAGGTGCTCGCGGTGGCGATGCCCTGCGATGTGCTGGCTGAGTATGAGGGGATTCTGACCGACGGGGGGTATCTGCCGGGAGCGGTTTTGCCGAGTACGCTGGCGGCGCTGGCGGGACTGGATGGAGGCGAGGATGGGGTGGCGCCGGCGCTGGTGGTGAATGCGGGGCCGGGTGCGGTGACGACGGCGATCGTGCAGGGAGGAGTTCTGCTGTTGCACCGGACGGTGGACCTGGGATCGCAGATGGGGTTGGACGCGGGGTCCGAGCTGGGAGACGCGGACTCTGGGCTACGGGTGCCGACGGATGCTTCGGGTCCAGGTGGTTTGAGGGCGGGAGATCGGCTGCCGATGATGAACCGGGAGAGTTCGGCTGGGGAGTTGTCGCGCCAGAGAGCGGTGGACTATGAACGCATGGACGCCGAGACGGAGATGCAGGCCGAGGCGTTGCGGAGGGAGTCGTTGACCGAGCGCCGCATCCGCGCCATGCGGCAATACGCCGAGGGCGGGCGGGCGGGCAACTACGAGGAGCCCGCAGCATTGCCGACGGAAGCGAATGAGGCAGTGCAGCTGTTGAACGAGACTGAAGCGGTGAGCGCGGGGCGAGAGATCACGCAGGCGGTCAGTGTGGCAGCGGCGTATTTTGAGGACACGCTGGGAGGCACGCCGCCGGTGGTTTTAGCGGCGGGTACGATAGGTGCGGAGCGGCTCGGCGCGGTATTGAGTATGTACGGGATGGACGGGCTGCGGGTGCGCGAGATGGTGGCGGCTTCTGCGATGGGCGCGGCCTCGACGATACCGCGAGGATGGCTGGCAGGCGTGTGGGGGGCGCTGAGAAGCTGATGCGGATCTCGGTCAATCTGGCGACGAAGCCCTTTGTCGAGATACGTCCGCTGCTGGCGCGATTGCGGCTGGGGATGGCAATGCTGACGGTGCTGGCGATCGGCCTCGGGGTGTTTCTCCATGCGCTGAATGGAAGAGCCGCGGTGGCGAAGGCGCAGATGGATGCGGTCAAGGCGCGAACAGCGCAGCTGCAATGGGAGCGTCAGGCAAACGAGGCTCGCATGCGGCAGCCGGGAAATCAGGCGGTGCTTGAGCACAGCCGGTTTCTGAATGATGTGTTTGCGCGAAAGAGCTTCAGCTGGACGGCGGTGATGATGGACCTGGAGCGGGTGCTGCCAGCCGGTGTGCAGGTAACGAGTATTGAACCGCAGGTGTCGTCGAGCGACGGGACTGTGACGATTCGGCTGCGGGTGAGTGGGCAGCGGGACCGGGCGGTGCAGCTGGTGAGGAATTTGGAGGGCTCAGCGAGATTTGTGCGTCCGCGGCTGAGCAACGAGGCGGCGCAGGCCTCGGACACGATTGGCCGGGCGACGGTGGTGGAGACATCGGCGCCGCTGGCTGCAGGAGCGGTCGAGTTCGACATACTGAGTGGCTATAACCCTTTGCCTGAGCTGCGGAAGACGGGTTTGGGAGCAGCGAGAGGATCGATCCCCAAGGACATTGTGGTCGAGAAAGGCTTCGGGGCGCCGCCGCCTATCGGGGGCCCCGGCATTCTGCACAGGGGCACGACCTCCCCGAAGCCGGGAAAGGCAGGTGCGCGATGAAGCTGCCGAATGCAGTGACAACGGAGCGCTTCAGCGAGCGGACGCGGAGCCTGTTGACGCTGGTCAATCTCCACTACGCGGGCGTGGCCCTGCTCGCGGTTGTGAACGTGTTTCTGCTCACGCAGATGTATGTGGCTTGGCGGGCTCAAAGCACGCAGGGCGCCGAAGCGCTGGCCCAGCAGAGGGTGGCGATGCAGACGGCGGAGTCGCAGGCGAGGCCATTGGAGGGTCTGGATGCGAAGCTGGCGACGGCCACGACCGAGTCGGATCGCTTCTACGATCGACGGCTGCCCTATGCCTACAGCCAGGTGCTCTCGGAGTTGGGAGTTCTGACCAAACGCGAGGGGGTGAAGTTGACGCGCAACCAATACGCGCAGGCTCCTGCGTTGAACGGGGCCGGCGAGGGGGGCGCGTTGACCGAGGTTCGGATGGACGCGAGTTTGAGCGGGGACTACCGCGGCCTGGTGCAGTTTGTGAACGCGCTGGAGCGGGACAAGATGTTTTTTGTGATTGGCGGCGTAACGCTGAACGGCCAGCAGAGCGGAACGGTCGGCCTGCGCCTCAAGCTGACGACATATCTGCGGCCTGCCGGACCGGGAGAGATGACAGATAGAGCAGATGCGATACCGCTGGTCAGCGAGCCTGCGATGGATGTGGTTGCTGGAGGTCTGGGGCGATGACCGATCAGCAAAAAAAGATGTTGTTGGGAGGTGTGTTCGCAGTGGTGGCTGCGGGCGTGCTGTATCTCGAGTTGAGCGATTCGGGAGGGAGTTCGGCTGCCGCACCGGCGCCGGTGGTCATCACGACGGTCACGGCTCCGGCCGGAGCGACGGCCGGGGTGAGAGCGACCGGGGCCGGGACGAAGCGGGCAGGGATGACTGCGGCGGAGCTTGATCCGACGTTGAGAATGGGGCCGATGCTGGTGACGGAGTCGCTGGTGTACACCGGTAGCGGCCGCAATATCTTCTCGGGGACGAGCGTCCCGTCGGCTCTGCCAAAGCCGGTTGGGCCGCCGAGACCGAGGGTGATTGCACAGGCTCCGGCGTACATGGGTCCGGTTGGACCGCCACCGCCACCACCGATCGATCTGAAGTTCTTTGGGACGGCGACGATGGCCTCCGGGAACCGGCAGGCGTTTCTGCTGCGTGGCGAGGATGTGTTTCTGGCTTCGCCGGGCGACATTGTGCAGCGGCGCTACAAGGTGGTGTCGATTGCCGCGAACTCAATGGTGGTCGAGGACTTGGTGAATAGTAACCGGCAGACGCTGCCGCTGCTGGTGAACTGATGCGGCAGAGGCGGGTAGTGGGTTGCAGCCGAACGGGCGGCTTTGCGTCGATGCGGAGTGGGGAGGATGGGTTTTTGCTGCTGGGGGCCATCGTGGCGATCTTCCTGGTTCTGCTGATTCTGAGTGTTGCCGCTCCGACGGTGGCGCGGCAGCTGCGGAGGGAGCGGGAGGTGGAGGCGGTGCACCGGGGCAATCAGTACGTGCGTGCGATCCAGATGTACTACAAGAAGTTCCAGCATTATCCGGGGTCGATGGAACAGCTGGAGAAGTCGAACAATATCCGATTTTTGCGGCAGAAGTATGTGGATCCGATGACGGGCAAGGCGGATTGGCGGCTGATCCATGTGGGTGAGCAGAAGACGACGGTGAAGGGTTTTTTTGGGCAGCCGCTGGCCGGGATCGCCAGCCAGGGGGTGGGGGGAGCGAGCGGGCTCTCTTCCTCGGGAAGTATGGGCAGCCCGGCGGGGAGTAGCGCGTCTGCATTTGGAACTCCGGGAGTGGGGGGGCCGGGGTTGGGATCGAGTAGCGGGGGGAGTGGGGGCGGGCTGGGGGGAACGGGTCAGGACGGGTCGGGGGGGACAAGTTTGGGAGCGACGAGTGGAACAGCTTCGCTGGGAGGAACAGGTTCAAGTGGGGTGGCGAGTCAGTCGGCGACCAGTTTTGGCGGGTCGGGGGGGCCGTTTCTAGGTATAGGGAGCTCGGCTGGGGGGAGTTCTATTGTGGTGCTGAACGAGCAGACGACGTACCCGACGTGGGAGTTTATCTACGATCCGCGGATCGAACAGATGAAGGCGAGGGTGAATCTGCTGGGTGGCGGGATGACGACCTCGGGCGCATCGGGGTTGGGGGGGGCGTCCGGGTCTAATTCAGGGGTGGGGGGCGGGTTGACACCGGGTTCGAGTCCGGCGCCGGCTTCGGCGACGCCTCCCCCTTCACCGCCGCGCTGAAGGGGGAGATGTAGGGGTTGGCGGATGCCCTCCTGGCTACGATGATGCCTCCTGGTTACGATAAGGAACTAAGGCCTGGGTAGAGCTAGATCTGTGGCGCGCCGGGAGGGCAGGGGAGCATACTTGGGGGATGGCAGGGCATTCGATTGCGGTGAAGGTTGAGGACCATCTGGTTCCGGTGGAGGACTACCTGTGCACGATGTATCACCCCGACTGCGACTATGTGGATGGGCGGGTGGAGGAGCGGAATGCGGGTGAGTTTGAGCACGCGGGAGTCCAGAAGATGCTGCTGCGTCTGCTTTGGGCGAAAGAGCAGGACTGGGGCATCAACGCCATTCAGGAGTGCCGGCTGCAGGTTTCTGCGACGCGGTATCGGATACCGGATGTGATGGTGCTGCGGGCGGAGCAGGTGGTGCACCGGATTGTGCGGGAGGCGCCTCTGCTGTGTATCGAGGTGCTGTCGCCGGAAGATACGTGGAAGCGGCTGCGCGGTGTTCTGGGCGACTACCTGGCGATGGGTGTGCGCCACATCTGGGCGTTTGATCCGGAGGAGCGGCTGGCTTACCGGTTCGACGCGGATGGATTTCATCCGGTTGCGGAGGCGAAGATGGTGGCGGACGGGACGGAGATCCGCCTGGTGGTCGCCGAGGTTTTCTCGCTTTTGACTCCTGGGTAGCGTCACGGCTTCGATCCGGCGGCGAGGGCGTCGGAGCGGAGCTTGCCGATGCGGCCGTGGGGGCCGACGACGAAGGGAAGCGAAAGGGCGTTCCAGTTTTTGTCGGTGTCGGCGGGCTGACCGGGTCCTGGTTTGAGGGCGGTCCAGTTCTTGCCGTCGTCGGTGGAGTAGTCGGAGCCGTTGGGGCCTACGGTGATCCAGGCTTTGGATTTGGGTTCGTAGGCGACGGAGGAGCGGTAGCCGTGCGGTTGGATGACAGCTTTGCGTACGACCTGAGGAACGAGCCAAGCGCAGCAATACTTGCGGGTCGGCAGGAATGCCGCGACGCCGGGCGACTCCGGATGTGCGTAGTCGCCACCGACAACCATAAAGTCAGCCAGCCCTCTTTCTGGATAGCCGACGACGCGAGCTGCTATCGAGAAGGCACCTGAACTGCTTCCATGTGGAAACGGCAATTCGGATCGAGTGAAGGAGATCCACCGATTGCGACCCAGAATGTCGTGCCTTTCGAGAAGGAAGAGGTGTGAGCCGCCGGAGCCGCCGGTGACGAAGACGAGGCTCTCAACCCCTCCGGTTAGCACGGCGACGCCGTTACTCGCCGCGAAGAGAGACTCACCCTCGGCCGCACGCGCGGGCCGTTCCGCTATGTTGTCTGACCAGCGCCTCCACGTCTCACCGGTATCCATGCTGCTGTAGAGGACGAATTTGTTATTGACGGGGTCGCCTAGCAGGAAGGCGCGCGTGCCGCCTGGACCCGTGAATCTTCGGGGATCCAACACGAGGGTGTCCCAGAAGCCTTCTTTGTCGGGGTTGGTGAAGAGGAGGCGCCAGGTGCGGCAGCCGTCGGTGGTCTTGTAGAGGCGGGACAGGTCTCCTTTGCCTGAGGACATGACGACCGCAGTGTTTTCGTCGGAGGCCTGGATGCCGCGGAAGTCGAGGTGTTCGGCACCGGGGGGTATGGCGCAGCCCTGCCAGAGGTAGCCGCCGTCCTTGGTGCGGAGGACGGTGCCGTCGGTTCCGCTGGCCCAGGCTATGCCGTCGCCGAGGGAGTGGATGCCGCGAAGGCTGGCCTTGGTGTGGGAGTCTTCGAGGTCGAACTGGGCGAGGGTGCGCGTGGAGGCGATGGCTGCGGACAGGAGCAGGAGGAGAAGGCGTGCTCGACGACGTTGGTGATCCATCCTTGTGCCCCCCCCGTACTTTTGCGCCAAAGTCTTCGAAGTAGAGCCTTGAAGGCTGGACTTCGAACCGGACTTCGAGCTGGACTTCGAACTGGCTCCAAACCGGACTTTAAAGCTGGACTCCAAACCGGAGTTCGAGCAGAAGCTCCTTCCGTACTGATGGCTTGTGCTGTCTCTCTATGGTACGTGTTCGGGGTGGGGTGTTGCGCCAGCTTCCAGCTGTGCTCGGCACTGTTCCGAGGAGGCGGAAAGACGCGGGGACCTTCGGTTCGCTCAGGATTGCGTTGGAGGCGAGGTAAAGCAGCGGAAGAGAGGCAGATTCCTCCGCTGCGCTCCTGAATGACAAGCAAAGGCACAGGCAACCGGAGTGAAGCAAGCGGGGGGGCAGGGCGAAGATGGCGAAGAGGGTGGGTATCGATAAGTAACAGAGACGAGACGGCAACGGCAGGATCCTTCGCTGCGCTCAGGTGCCGCGTCAGTGGGGGGATTAGGTCTGTCGAGGCAGGCGTTACTTCGGTCGAAAGAGGGCGATGGTGGCACCGGTGGGATCGACGAGGATGCTTATCCAGCCGACGTTGGGAATCTCGGTGACGTCGTGGATGACCTTGGCTCCGAGGTTGCGGGCCTGGTCGGTGCTGGCCTGGATGTCGTCGACGCCGATATAAGGGAGCCACGCGGTGCTGCCGTTGGGCATGGATACCATGCCGCCGCCAGGGCCGTTATCGGGCTTGAAGGTGCTGTAGATGCCGGCAGGACCCATATCCCTATCTTGAAACTGCCAGCCGCAGAGGGCGCCGTAGAACTCTTTGGCTTTGGCGAGGTTGGGGGTGTTGAGCTCGAGGTGAACGAAGGGGTTGGGCATGTTGGCTCCTTTTCCTGAACGTGAATGTTTGGGGAGGCCTGGGTGAGGGGATGTTACTGGAATCGGTGGTGATTGTCAGGGGCTTTGTCAGGCTTGGTTGGAGCTGCCGGTTAGCTCGGTCACGATTTGGGCGAGACCCCACCCTTTTCGCGATGAGGCTGCGACAGGATGGGGCACCCGGTGCCTGGCTGGTCTGTGCCCGGTGCTGGCTGTGTCCCTAGTGGGCGCCGGCGGGGGCTTTGCCTGGTTTGACTTTTTTGAAGGCCCAGACGATGGCGACGCAGAAGAAGCAGAGGAGCGAGAGCCAGCGGAAGACGTCGACGAAGGCCCAGTTGGCGGCTTGGCGGCCGAGCTCGCGGTAGAGGGTGGCGCGGGCGGGGGCGAGGGAGTTGGGGGCGCCGAAGGGGCCGCTGCCGGCTCCTGAGAAGAAGCCGCGGAGGGCGCTGATCTGGTTTTGGAACTGCTGACCGGACTGGGGGACGGAGTTGATGATCTCGTTCTGGTGGACGGCGGTGCGGCGGGTGAGGAGGGTCTGGGCGATGGAGATGCCGATCGATCCGCCGACGTTGCGCATGAGGTTGAAGACGCCGGAGGCGTTGCCGATCTGCTCGTTCTTGAGGGTGCCGTAGGAGGCGGTGGAGATGGGGACGAAGACGAAGGAGAGGGCGAATCCGGTGATAAGGATGGGGAGAAGCAGGGTGGTGGGGGAGAGCTGGAGGGTGATGTTGCCGAAGTAGAGGGTGGTGAGGCCGAAGACGCCGAAGCCGAAGGTAAGCAGATAGCGGGGGTCGACCTTGTTGGAGAGGTAGCCGATGACGGGCATGCCGCAGATGGCTCCGAGGCCGCGGGGAGCGACGACGAGGCCGGCGGTGAAGGCGGTGTAGCCGAGCAGCTCCTGGTAGAAGAGCGGGAGGATGGTGACGGTGGAGTAGATGCCGATGCCGAAGAAGAAGATGAGAGTGGAGCCGACGAGGAAGTTGCGGTCCCTGAAGACCTTGAGGTCGACGAGCGGATCTTTTTTACGCCAGGAGTGGACGCAGAACCAGACAAAGGAGGTGACGAGGAAGAAGGTGGCCCAGCGGATCCAGACGGCGCCGAACCAGTCGTCTTCCTGGCCCTTGTCGAGGACGATCTGAAGGCAGCCGGTCCAGACGACAAGGGTGGCGAGACCGATGTTGTCGAAGGCGGGGACCTTGGCGTTCTTGATGTAGGCGGGGTCATGGATGAACTTGTTGATCATGAACAGCGCGAGGATGCCGATAGGGATGTTGATGTAGAACGCGTAGCGCCAGGAGTAGGTGTCGGTGAGCCAGCCGCCGAGGGTGGGGCCGAGGACGGGCGCGACGACGACACCGAAGGCGAAGACTGCCATGGCGGCGCCGCGTTTGGCGGGGGGGAAGGATTCGAGCAGGATGGCCTGGGAGAGGGGCTGGAGGGCACCGCCGCCGGCACCCTGGACGACGCGGGCGAGGAGCATGAAGCCGAGGGTAGGTGCGGCTCCGCAAGCGAAGCTGGCGATGGTGAAGATGGTGACGCAGGACATCAGGAAGCGCTTGCGGCCGAACTTGAGCGAGCACCAATTGCTGGCGGGGAGGACGATGGCGTTGGCGACGAGGTAGGAGGTGAGGACCCAGGTGGCCTCGTCGGTAGAGGCGGAGAGGGAACCGGCGATGTAGGGGAGGGCGACGGAGGCGATGGCGGTGTCGAGCACCTCCATAAAGGTGGCGAGCATGACGGCCGCGGCGACGAGCCAGGGGTTGACGCCGCCGGCGGCCTGCTGAGACTGGGCGGTCTGGTCCTGCTGAGCGCTCTGGTCTGCGGGGGCTGTGGCGGTGGCGGCGGCCATGCTGGGGAGGGCAGATCCTTCGTGGAGATGGGGACACGCCTCCGCGGGGAGACGAGACTTGAGGATATAGATGCAGGAGTTCTGGATTGGCTCTATTTTGTCCGGGGGCGGGGAGGGTGGGAGCGGAGGCGGGAGGCGAGGGGGGGCGCGAGAGGGCGCGGCTGGGGTGGGTCGTGCTTTGCGGTAGAGAAGCGGGATCCTCGACTTCGCTCGGAATGACAACGAAGAAAGGCAAAGAGATGACAACAAGAAAGGCAAAGAGATGACAACGAAGAAAGGCAAAGAGATGACAACAAGAAAGGCAAAGGGATGACAACGAAGAAAGGCAAAGAGATTACAAAAAGAAAGGCAAAGGAATGACAAGAAGAAAGGCAAAGAGATGACATCAAGAGATGCGCGGGGGTGAGTGGCGGCGAGAAGGGCGGGAGGAGCTGCTTATTGACGCGTGAGAATTCCGGTGCCGGTGTCCTGCCCGCAGAGGCTGTGGATGGACCAGTTGGAGATGGTGATGGTGGAGGCGTCTGGGGATGAGGAGCCGGAGCCGGTGATGGTGGCACCGGTATTGGCGTCGGTGTAGGTGGTCGAGATGCTGCCGCCATCGATGGTGGAGGCGGTGGCGGGGAGGGAGGCGGGGACGCAGGCGTTGCCGGGGGAGGCGGCTGATCCAGTGACGTGGTAGACGCCGTTGGCGTCAGGCTGGCTGGTCTGGGTGAGGGTGGAGGTGAGGGGGAAGCTTTCGCCTTCGGCGGTGGTGAGGGTGCCGGTATAGGTTCCGCTGACGGGCTGGTATTGCTGGGCGGTAACGGGCGGGAGGGAGCTGTCGCGAGGACTGATGGTCTGAACGGAGCTGGGAAGGGCGACCAGCTGGGGGGCGGATTGGACGGCTGGGGAGGCGCAGGCGCCGCCGGTCAGGGTGTAGGTGGGAGCGGAGAGGCTTTTGCGGTCGGGGGCGACGGTGCCGGAGAGGGTGAGGATTCCGCCGGAGACGGGAGCGGAGAGGGTGAGGCGGCTCGCGGTGTCGATGGAGCCGGTGGCGGGGAGGGTGGTGGAGGCGGGGAGGCACTGGCTGATGGCGGAGAGGGAGAGGGGATGGAGGGCGCCGGTGACGGTGTTGCCCTGTACGGCGAGGCTGCCGCCGACCGAAGGGAGGCGGGCGGTGGCGGCGGAGGTGGAGCTGAACTGCCAGTTTCCGGAGAGGGCGGCGAAGGAGTTGGCGGAGGTTTCGGGGAGGGTTCCGGAGGCGCATCCGGAGAGCAGGCCAGCGAGGAGACCGGCGAGGCCGAGAGAGGTGACGGCGAGGAGGCGGCGTTTGGTTGAGGGGGGTTTGCGCTGGGAGGGGCGAGTTCGGGAGGGGGGGCGGGGAGAGGTGCGGGCAGGGGTGGGGGAGGGCATCAGGTGTTCCAGCTTTCGGGAGTTCAGGACTCTCCGGGAAGGGTAGTGGGACGGGATGTCCTGGTAAATGGCGCATGTGGGGGACTTGGGGGGAGGTGTGGGGCTACTGCCTGGTAAGGATGCCGGCGTAGGCCTGGTTACCGCAGGCGGGGAGGAGATCGAAGGCAGCGATGAGGGTGGTGGCGGTAACGTCGATGGCGCCGTTGAAGATGGGCGGGATGGGATGCGGGAAAGGTAGGCTGAAGCTGCGCGACTCCACTCCGTTTCCGGCAACGATGCCGTCGGTGATGGCGATGGCGCCGGTGCAGGAGCCGGTGACGGATCCGGTGAGGGGGAACTGGCCGTCGGCGTTGGGCGCGGGCGACTGGTTGAAGGCGGCCGTCACGGCGACGGATGTGCCGGGGATCGGGCTGCGGGTGGCGAGGTCGAGGCGACTGAAGGTTCCGTGTAGGCGCCGGTGAGGGGAGCGAACTGCTCGATGTGAACGGCGGTGGTGGGCATGGCGCAGGGTCCGCCGACGATCTGCCAGGTAGCGGCGGTTTTGGAGCGGAGGTTGGTGGGAAGAGCCGCCGTGACGGTGGCGGTTCCACCGGGGAGGGCGATGCTGAGGTTGAGATTGCCGGAGGAGTCGAGGGTGCCGGTGACGGGCAGGTTGGTGAAGATGTCGACGCACTGCGAACCGGTGGGGGTGGCGAGAGCGCGAAAGGTTCCGGTGACTTTGCCCTCCGAGGAGTGGAGTGCGCCGGTGAAGTTGGCGATGGGGCTGGGGAGGGGTGGCGGGACGGTGGTGGAGGGGGCGAGATCCAGCTCTGGCCTGGCGGGGCCCCGGGTGCTGCGACCGGATCCGCGTCTTCCGCTGTTCGGATCACCCCTGAAGGCGAGCACGTCCTTACCCATGTCGCTGAGCCGTCGATCACACCCTATCTCCCGTCGTCGAGCACAGCGACAGGCGCCGCCGTCGTCGTGATCCCGGGCGGCGGGCACAGTGAGATCTGGATCGATCATGAAGGGTACGCGGTCGCCAAATGGCTCGGCGAGCATGGCGTGGCCGCGTTTGTGCTGCAGTATCGCCTGGCTCGGGAGAAGGGCTCAACCTACACCGTGGAGGGTACGGAGTTAGCCGACACGCAGCGGGCTATTCGTACGGTGCGGAGCCGCAGCAGGGAATGGGGCATCGACCCGCAACGAATCGGCGTTATGGGCTTCTCCGCCGGAGGAGAGCTCGCTGAGTTGACGAGCACCCGGCCGGAGAACACCGGCCCGGAGACCCCGGATGCAATCGACCGGATCAGTGCAAAGCCTAATTTTCAGGCGCTTCTGTATCCCGCAATCCCTGTGGACCCGAAGCTCACCTCCCACACGCCGCCTGCCTTTCTGGCCTGCGGTGCGCAGGATCGAGCGGAAATCGCGCAGGGTCTGCCGAAGTTGTATCTCGCGATGGCCCAACTTCATATATCCGCGGAGCTTCACGTCTACGCGGGCGTAGGCCACGGCTTCGGCGTACGCGCCCGAAATTCGGCTGCCGTATCGGGCTGGACACTTCTTTTTCTTGATTGGCTCAGGTCGCAGGGCTTTCTTCACGGATCGTGATCTCGCTGTGCTCATGGGGCTTGCGCGGCATCGTGGGAGATGATTGCTTGCCCGCCTCAAGAATTCTCAAGCTGATCCTACTTTAGGCGGATTCGGACCGCCGATGCGACTCCTAATATGCTCCTGCGTGTTTTGGAGGCTCCAGCCGTGACATTAAAGGTTCTCAAACGAATGATGTTGGCGCTCGTAATCGTTGTTGCGGGAACGCACAGCACATGGGCACAGAATGCAAACTCAGGAGAAATCAAGGGGACCGTCACCGACCCCACAAATGCCGTCATTCCGGACGTGAGCGTGAAGATCCTGAACCTCCTCACCGGTCGCACGCTGACCAGCGTCACCAATAGCGACGGCATATACGATTTACCGTCCGTCCCTACCGGCGAGTACACCATCACCTTTTCCCGGGTAGGCTTCCGCGATACCGTGAACAGCCATGTCACCGTTCGGGTCGAAACTATTGCGATTAACTCCCAGATGCAGATAGGCACCGCCTCTGAGCAGGTCGTCGTCACCGCCGACGCCCCGCTCGTGCAGACCGAGGACTCCGGGCAGCACATGGACTTCGACACCAAGGCCGTTCAGAATGCGCCAACAGTTGGTGGAGTCTGGTACAACGAGCTGACCAATGAGTTGCCCGGTGTCAACGGCGGAGGTGGCCAGGATGCGTCGGGCCAGGGGATCGGCATCAACGGAACCCAGGCCTACTCGTCAAGCTTCCTGATGGAAGGGTCCGACGCCACGCAGCCTCGAGACGCCAACGCTAGCGACAACTATCCGCCAATTGATGCCATCGGTGAAGTTAACGTCAACACAGCCAACTTTGGCGCTCAGTACGGAAATGGGGTAGCCACCTTCAACGTCATCCTCAAAAGCGGCGCCAACCGCTTCCACGGATCAGCCTTCGAATTCATCCAGAACGACGCCTTCAACGCCAGGAACTACTTCAATCGTCCACCTCAGAAGGTCGCTCCTCTGCGCTGGAACGAGTACGGCGGCAGCATTGGCGGCCCCATCATGAAGGACCGTCTATTTTTCTACTTCACCTATCAGCGCAACCCGGCAACCTCCTCCGGCACCTACACCGCAACAGTACCGACACAGGGACAGAACGGCACAACGAACATGGAGCTGGGCTGCTTCCCCACGACGATCAAGGATCCTGCCACTGGCCTGCCCTATCCCGGCAACTGCATCACTTCGACCCTTGACCCCGTCGCTCTCAACATCCAGAAGCACTTCCCCGCTCCGAACCAGCCTGGCTACGTCAACAACTATCAAGTCGTGCAGACCAATCCCTCTCTTTCCCAATGGTATGTGGCCAAGGTGGACCTGCAGGCCTCGAAGAACAATCGTTTGAGTGTCGCCTACCAGGACTATCCGATCACACTGGTAAACAGCGTCGATGCGTTCTGCAGCTTAGGCTTCGATTGCACTAACGGCAACAACTACAATATGACGGGTGAGATCACGGACACCTGGACGATCAGCCCGACTATGGTCAACGAAGCTCGCGTGGGCGGCGTTCGGGAGGTGGATATCTACAGTCCGCCTACCTTCAACAAGGGCTATCCCACGACCCTCGGCATTCAGCCCGCATACGGCTCCAACGCTCCGGGCGACGTCTTCCCGAACATAACGATCGATAGCAGCTCCAACATCGGTGGTATCGGTTTAGGGGCGGGCACGCATGCGCGTCTGGCCGACGGCGCTCTCGTTGAGTCAGACGTCTTCATGCTGATCCGCGGCAAGCACACCGTAAAGCTCGGCGGAGAGTTCAACAAGAGCTACCAGAACTACACAGGGTGGGGCGACACCAGTTCCGGAAGCTTTGAGTTCAACGGCAACTCCACAGGTCAGTCCTACGCCGACTTCCTTAGGGGCGACGTCTACGGATGGTATGTGTATCAGAACAACGAGACCGGCGCGCGGATGAAGACCGGCGGTGCTTTCGTCCAGGACGACTTCAAGGTCACCAAGCAGCTGACACTCAACCTCGGTCTGCGTTATCAGTACCAGGGAGGCTGGGGTGAAGCCAAGAATCGCTGGGGAACTTTCAGCCCGTCCGTAGTCAACACGGGCCAGTACGTTGCTCCCGGAACCATGGGCGCCTTCACCTATGGCGGACAGGGCGGTCGTACCAGCATCCAGGATGGCGTCCATGAGTACGCCCCGCGCATTGGCTTCGCTTACTCCCCCGCGAATGACTGGGCCATTCGTAGGAGCTACGGAATTTTCGACACGCCATGGTCCACCGACCCGTATACCAACGCCTACGGCGTGGGTCTGAACCCGACTGGATCTCTCGGTTACGGCTCCACTGCAGCCTTCGCCCTCAAAAACGGTCCGCCTGCGAAGTCGGTCATCTATCCCAGCCTCAGCAATCTTTCGAACTCACAGTTCAACTACCAGAAGGTCGACTACTACGCGCAGAAGCGTCCTGTTCAGTATTACCAGGAGGCGCTCCTGTCCGTGCAGCATCAGATTCCGGCCAGATACTGTCGGACGTAAGCTATGTCTTGACGAAGGGCACGCACCAGAACTTTGCACGTAACGTTAACCAGATACCCCAGAACCGTCTTCTCGCAACCGGCATCAACTACGCGGCGCAGCCGTACACGCAGTACCAGTCCATACAGGGCCACCTCTTCGACGGCTACTCGAATTACAACGCCTTACAGCTGCGCGCGGAGAAGCGTACCTCGCATGGTGTGAGCTTCGTTGCGAACTACGCCTGGTCGAAGACAATGGACGCAGGCACGAGCTCGGGTCACTCCGCCGGTGTGGATGTCTGGCAAAATGCCTACGACGTCCGATCCAACTACGGCTTATCGACCCTGGACACGCGCAACACGCTCAACGGCTCTGCCACGTATGAGATCCCCTTCGGCGCCGGGCGCAAATACGCTTTGCATGGATTTTCAGACCAGGCGTTCGGAGGCTGGCGCGCCACCGGCATCTTCCAGGTCCACAGCGGCATTCCGTTCACCCCAACCATCGGTGAATCGAGCGGCGCCAACAGCAATTCGTATGCGAGTGTCTGCTCGTGCGGCTTCGCCTGGTTCCCCAATCGGGTTGGAAACCCGCAACTCGCTAACCCCACCATCAACCAATTCTTCAATACTGCCGCCTTCGCTGTTCCGACAAACGGCACATTCGGGAATGCTGCGAGAAACTCCGTCATCGGACCGCACTGGCGCGATCTCGACGCCAGCCTCGGCAAGACATTCTCGTTTATCGAGGGAGTCAGGCTGGAGGTTCGTGCGGACACCTTCAACGTTCTTAATCATCCCAACTTCGGACAACCGAACGCCACGATCGGCAGCGCGTCCGCCGGCCAGATAACCTACGCCAACGGGGGACGCAGCATGCAGCTAGGGGGGCGTGTCACGTTCTAAGTCACCAGTGGGTACGTGCCGGAAGGGGGCCCCAGGCTCTTCCGGCACAGATCGCTCAAGCTCGCACCTATCTAACTCTGGCAAACCTGTCCTACAATCAGCGAAGCAGACCAGTGTTCAACGAACGTGCATCTCGTCAATCCCCCATCTCTCGAGGCATACCGCCCTTCGTCGAGGGAAGTTGCAGGTGCGCAGATCGCACCGCGAGCATCATTCTCACTTCCATCCCCTCGCGATCGCGGGGGGGACTAGCCGGCCTCGCCTTCGTGGTCTGCTTCAGCGTCGCTGCTCCACATGCGCTCGTTGGCCAGGCAAGCTCCTCGGCCTCAATGGCTGCTGCTGATCTGCAACACGGCGAGGCGGCGCTGAAATCAAACGATAAAGTAGCTGCGGCGCATTATTTCAGAGCGCACTCAAGCAGAATCCCCACAGTGCCGAAGCCTTCGCTAACCTGGGAGCTCTGGCCTTCTTCGCGGGGGATTGTGTTGCTGCAGAGCCGAACCTTCGCAGCGCCCTGCAGGAGTCTCCGGCACTCACCAAGATGCTGGCGCTTCTCTCCATCTGTGAGCGCAGGCGCGGCGAGGTTTCCGGCCTGGCTGATATGGAGAATGCCTTTGCCAAACTGGACGACGCGAAGCTGCGCACGCAACTTGGCGTCGAGCTCGCGAATGCCTATTATCAGCAGAGCGAGTTTGAAAAGACCGCCTCCGTTCTGCACACACTCCTGCAGATGAATCCGGATAACGTCGACCTCCTCTTTTTCGCGCAGCGCGTCTACAGCGAACTGGCCGACACTACACTCAACAAACTGGCGGTGCTGGCTCCTAACTCCGCTCGTATGGAGCAGTTGATCGCAGAGAGACTGATTAACGCTGGCGACCTCAAGGATGCGACGGCTCACTACCGTACCGCGCTAAACGCGAACTCTGGGCTGCCGGGACTCCATCTTGAACTCGCTGAGTCGCTCATGGAGAACACGCCAAACAAGGCGGAGACTCAGGCAGAGGCGCGACGGGAGCTTGAGGCTGCGATCCAGGTAGACGGAGATAGCTCCAAGGTCGAGTGCGTTCTCGGGCGCATCGCCCTGCTTCAGACAGACAGGACAGAAGCGTACACCCACTACCACCACGCCTACGAACTCAATCCGAACGACGCTAACGCCCAGATGGGCCTGGCTGAGGTCCTGCGCCTTCAAGACAAGCCAGAAGAGGCGGCTACCTTTCTTCGCGCGGCTGTCAAGATCGATCCGCTTAACGCCGAAGCGCACTACAAACTCTCCCAGGTGGACCGGCAACTTCACCTCGAAGGAGAACAAAAGAGGGAACTGCAGATCTTTATGCAAATTCGCGCAACACGGGATCGCACTAAATTGCTTTACCAGGAGATGATTCCGCCTGCCGCTAGCACCGGACAGCCAGCTACTGGCATGAAGCCGTAAGCATATATGCTGCAGGTGCGATGGACACGACGACGAAAGCCCTGGCTGTTCGGCGCTCTCTTTCTGATGGCTGTCCTTCGACTTGTGTTGGCGCTCTCTGACGAACTTGGGCCTTCTCGGGTCCACGCACAGATCTCGAAGAGGTCTTACGAGGCGGCCCCGGAAGCACGAGCTGCTGTGTATGCCGGCGAAGCCGCATGCGCGCAGTGCCACAAGCAACAGAGCCTAGACTACTCCGGAACGGCGCATCACCTCTCGTCGCAAATAGCAGAGCGAAGCACCGTTCTGGGGTCGTTTGCAAGCGGCAGCAACATCCTTGCCATAGCGACCCCCGCGGACTCGTCGCAAGATCCCCGACTCTCATTTGCAATGGAGGCAAAGCCCGACGGTCTCTACCAGACTGCTCGGGCGGAGCTGGGCGGGAAGCGCCTCACGCGCACCGAGCGGTTTGACATCGTCTTCGGTTCAGGCGTGCGAGGCCAAACCTATCTTTACTGGAAGGATAATCAGCTTTTGGAACTGCCGTAAGCTACTGGACCGAGGGACACCAGTGGATCAACAGCCCGGGATACGCGGATGGCACGGCGAATTTCGAGCGGCACGTCGATGCACGTTGCGTCGAGTGCCATGCAACGTACATCCAGGCGCTCTCAGACGACTCCCAGGCAAACGTCTACGTACGGTCCAGCTTTACTCCGGGAATCGGCTGCGAGACCTGTCATGGTCCGGGCGCCGCACACGTGGAACAGCAGAGGCACAAGCCAGCTCGTGATCCCGGCTTGCCGTTCTCGGGCATCCTCAATCCTGCAAGATTCGATCGCGACCGCCAGGTCGACCAATGCGCTCTCTGCCACAACGGAACCACGCGCCAGGAACTCGCTCCGGCCTTCTCCTACACTCCAGGACAGCCGCTGGATCGGTATCTCGCTGCCAGCTCCCTTGATGCGAGCGGTCACCCCGATGTGCATGGCAACCAAGTAGGCCTCCTGAAGAGGAGTCGATGCTACCTCGCTTCGCCAACAATGAGTTGCTCCACCTGTCATGACGTCCACGCGCCCGAGCGCTCCGCTGCCTCCTACTCACCACGATGTCTAAGCTGCCATCAATGGGAAAGCTGCGGAGCTTCTAGAATCTTGGGAAAGAGAATCACGAGGAACTGCGTCGCCTGCCATATGCCCGTCCAGCAGACGGATGCCATCGTTTCCGCCACTGCAGGCAAAGTGTTGCGGGCTTCCATTCGCACGCACTGGATTCGGATCTATCCGGGAACCGAACCACAGGCGAAGCAATGAGGTGGTACAGGGCGAGGTAGAACTGGCTCGGAGGCTTCATGCCAAAGTGCGTCAGGACGGCATAGCAAACCGATTGTGCTTCAAGTTCGCACTGCTGGCGGGTGGCGCCGTCACGGTTCACCTTATGTCAAAGCTCGTGGGCGAGTTCATGGGTCAAGACTCCGCATTGACGCTGGCGGGACAGCTCTCGAAACACTCAGCATCCCTCTCGGTCGCGTATTCTGTTTTGGATGAACACGACCGACATCCTTTCAGCAATCGATGGAGAGGTCTCCCGTCTCACACAAGCCCGAAGTCTGCTGAGCGGGCTCAACACGACTAGCTCCTCAAACGAGCGGGTTGCGCCTAGGACCCCGTCGAGACGTGGCCGGCCGAATGGTTCCAAGGACAAGGCGACCAGCTTCAACCCTAGCAAGTTCGGCCAGCCCAAACGACGGACCATGAGTCCAGAAGGGAAGGCCAGGATCGCAGCGGCGCAGCGGGCACGCTGGGCGCGGCAGCACGGAACCGATGCAGCGACCCCGGCGTCAAGGGGTTCATCCATCAGGGATGCCGCGAGGGTGACCTCCCCAGCAAAGACTTCGGCCAAAGCTTCGCCTGCGGCAAAGGGGCCAACCGGGTCGAAGCAGGCCGGAACGAAAGCCTCAGCCGCCACAAAATCGAACCCGCTCAAGAAAGCTCCGGCAAAGCCCGTCCCTCCGAGCAGGACTGCGGCTGCGGTGAAGAAGACCCCTTCAAAAGTGGCGGTGCAACAGAATGCCACCACCAAAGAAGGCACCTGCGAAGAAGTCGGCCAGAAAGCCGGAGGCATCTCGGACGGGGCGCCCAAAGAAGGCCTCACGCAGCGAGGCAGCCCCACAAACAGGGACGCTGACCGTCCCATCCACGGGTTCTACTCCCTCCGCTGAGTAGCAGGCAAAGCTGCAAGTCATCGCGACGAGCCAACGATCGGTCTGCTGTTCTGCGAGAGCCATGACGGACCGGTCGTCGAGTGTGCCTTTAAGGACATACAGAAGCCGATCGGTGTCTCCACTTACCTAGTCACGCGTGAGCTTCCAGCTCCGGTGCGGGATGAGCTGCCAACGGTCGAGGACCTGGAGATGGTGGTCACGAAACTCAATGACGAGATGGAGCAGCTTCGGCACCAGCGGAAGGGAAGAGATGACTCCCACCGTTGGGCTGGTCTCTCTCGCGCCTGCCCTTCCGCAAGTAAGCCGATTCGACGAGCTTCGGGCCACGGTCTTGAACGGTGTGGTCTCGGTGCATTCGAAGCGGAACTATGCAAAGGCGCTCCACGAACTCCAAATCTTCTGTAAACAACAGCAGCGGCCCCTCTCCCGCCCCGCTTCTGCTGGAGTTCTGGGCGATGGTGCTTAAAAGGAATCTGAGTCCTTCGACCATCAATGTGAGGCTGTCCGCGATCCGCAACCTTCTTCGCAAGGCAAAGCGGGCAGGCGTACTCGGGGCTGAAGAGGCGTCGCAGATCAAGGGCGATGAAGCGCCGACTTTGCTCGTACGACATCCCCGCCGTGTCGGATTGTTCGTTCGTCTTGAAGCACACTGGTGGCGAAATGTACGTCTGCGATCTGCAATGCCTCTGCGTCTGGTCGGTTCAACTTGCCACCAGACCAAACCTCGCCGAGGTGCAAAGGTCGGGTGCGTATATGTTGAGCACGCTCACGGGCGCGGAATATCGATTCCGGAGCATTGTGGAGATAGCTACGAGCTGTGAAAGTCGCTCTTGAATGAGCGACCTTATCTTGAAAGTACAGAGAGCCTAATGCAGGCTTGCGCATTTCCTCAAACTTGTGCCTCAGCTGATCACAACTCCTCTCGTTCTGTAGGTGGGGAGAGATCACGATTCACGACGAAGCCAGTGGCTCCGGCCTCATCCAGCTTCGCAAGCATCTCAGCGAACGATGGCACGGCGGCTTCTCTGACAGAATCAGATCTTCAGCGGGTGGGTCCTGAGGGATACAAACCTCGCCGGTCTGGAATCCGTACTTATCGGGACCCATCCGGACAGTCTGAATGTAGCCGTGTAGGAAAATACGCACGTTGATGATTCCGAGCACATGAGCCTCCTTGTCATCATAGATAACCACCGCACCGGTCCCAGCCGTCACGATTGTCCGAGATCCGCACCTAATGGGATCGCGTCTACGCCTGGACCAATCTTTCTAGGTTCGCCAGAGCCCACCAGAAGGGGCAGCTCATCACCTTGAAGGCACCCTCCGGTATCGCGAGGTCACCGAAGACGTCGAGGGTGCGAGCCGCTCGTCATTAGGTGTTGCGTGAATAACAGAAACTCGCTGTCGAATGGGCACGCGAGCGCTTAGCCCCTCCCAGGGTGCCGGGTTCCTTATGAAGCGATTGCAATGCAATCGGTTGCATGGCATTATGAGGCAGGTGTATTCCGGGGCGCGACATGACACTTTACGGTTGGATCGTCCTTGTCGCCTACTTCGTTCTGATGATTGGCGTCGGCGTCTGGGCTCGCAAAAAGGTCAAGGATGCCAGTGACTTCTTCACTGCGGGTGGCTCCATGCCGTGGTGGCTGTCCGGCATCTCGCACCATATGTCGGGGTATAGCTCCGCTGTGTTCGTCGGGTATGCCGCTCTAGCGTACACGTCCGGCATTACAGTGTACTTCTGGTGGGCATGCTCGATCTTTCTGTCGCTGATCATCGGATCGCGTATATTCCCGGCTAAGTGGGCGCGTATGCGTCAGCATCTGCACGTTATCTCACCGCTCGAGTACTTGAAGATCCGTTACGATTTGCCCACGCAGCAGCTGCTGGGCTGGAGCGGAGCCCTCCTGAAGATTTTCGACGTAGGTGCAAAATGGAGCGCTTCCGCCATCCTTCTACACGCCTTTGCAGACGTCCCGTTCCTCTGGGGTGTTTTCCTTACCGGCGGAGTCACTGTCGTCTATTCCGTCATGGGTGGCCTCTGGGCCGACGCCCTGACCGACCTCAGCCAATTCATCATCCAGTTGGTGGCGGGCATTGCCATGCTTGTCGCCGTGCTGCACCGTCTCGGCGGACTGAGTTCGATCTGGACTATGTGGAGCAGCCTTCCACCAAGTCATCTCAAGCCCTTTCACGGCGACTACACGGTCGTCTTCGCAGGGACCTACTTTTTCGTGAACATGCTCTCGTATAACGGAGGAAGCTGGAGTCTTGCACAACGGTTCCTCGCAGCTTCAACAGGAGAAGATGCTCGTAAGTCATCTCTCCTGTCTGCAAGTCTGTACCTCCTTTGGCCGCCCATTCTTTTCTTTCCTATGTGGGCGGCCCCTGTCATCTTTCCCCACCTGCAAGACCCGTCGGAGTCCTATGCACTTCTTACAAAAACTCTCCTGCCGTCTGGACTGATAGGTTTAGTGCTTGCTGGGCTCTTCGCACATACCATGGCGATGACATCTTCCGACGCCAACGCTGTCTCGGCTGTGGTTGTGCGCGATATCATCCCGGTGCTCCGCTGTGGCAGAGAAACGTTGCAGGACTCAACACAGCTTCTGCTCGGTCGCGTCACAACGTTCTTTTTCCTGACGCTCAGTATGGTGCTCGCGCTCTTTGCCTCGCACTTTGGTGGAGTGATTGGCATCGTAATCCTCTGGTATGGCGCCTTGCTAGGACCCATCGCGATCCCGATGCTCCTGGGTCTTCTGCTACCCTTCCGGCGTAGCGGCCCCATTGCCGCTATTGCGTGCTGGATTATGGGCGCTCTCACCTTCGGCATTCTGAAAATGTATCCGATGGAGCGATGGGGCAGCTTCGACCCGCGCTACGCCAATGCACTGGCCGTCGGCGCTCCCATGCTCGCGTCCTTCGTGACGTACGTTGTCGTCGGACTGTTTGCGCCCTCACGTCGACCAGCCTCTGAGGCATTTCTGCAAGCGCTCCACACGGAAGTAGTGAATGTCCCCGACCCACAATACCCAGATATGAACGTCACACCCAGGAGAGCGTCAGCTTCATGACCGCTACACGCGAAATCTCGAACACCGCCATTGACCTTCGAATCGCCGCCTCGCGGGAAGATCTCGGCCGGCAGGCCGCAACCGATATAGCGGCGGTTATCCGTAGCCGCCTCCAGTCACAGCCTCACCTGAGAATCATCTTCGCCGCGGCTCCCAGCCAAAGCGAGATGCTTCGGGCCCTTATTCAGCAACCTGGCGTCGATTGGAACCGTATCACTGCATTTCACATGGACGAATACATCGGTCTGTCCTCCCACGCACCGCAACGCTTCGGTATGTGGCTCCGCGAAAACATCTTCGACCGGGTTCCTTTGGGCAGTTATCACCTCATCGAGCCGGGCGACGATCTGGATCAGACCTGCCGTGACTATGCGCATAAGCTTCTGGAAGCGCCGATTGACTTCGTTCTGCTAGGCATCGGCACCAACGGTCATCTGGCTTTTAACGATCCCCCGGTCGATATGAATGATCCACTTTGTGTCAAAGTCGTCAGCCTCGATGACGTTTGCCGGCAGCAGCAGGTCGATGATGAATGTTTTGCATCGTTTGCTGACGTTCCGCAGAGAGCGATCACTCTGACCGTTCCCATGTTGCTAAAAGGTGACCGGCTCTTCTGCTGTGTTCCAGGGTCAAGCAAGAGCCGCGCAGTACGAAGCATGGTTCACGATCGAATCAGTGGTGAATGCCCCGCGACGGCGCTGAGGAAGCATCCAGCTTGCACTGTTTACCTCGATCTGAATTCAAGCGCTCTGCTTGCACCATAGGCGTCGGCTAGGAGGTTCATTGTGCGCCAGAAAGAGATACTCGGCCGCGAACTGTCAACTGGGCGTTCCATCCTGGTAACGATCGAGAATGACATCGTCACCTCGATCCGACGTTCTGAAGAGATGGCAGCGCTGTGGATATCCGCAGGCCTGGTGGACTTGCAGGTCAACGGTTACCTCGGCTTGGATCTAAACGGGCCGGACCTAACTTCGGCGACGGTGTCGAAGCTGGCGAGAGCTCTCCTCGCAACCGGAGTAACCACCTTCGCGCCCACTGTCATTACTGCACCCGAAGGTGCTATGCGGGAGCGGATCGCGTGCATCGCTGAAGCCTGCGCACAAGATCCTATAGCAGCAGCATGTATCCCCTACATCCACGTGGAAGGTCCATACATTTCATCGCGTGAGGGCTATCGTGGCGCTCACGCGGCCGACTGTGTCAGGCCTCCATCGCTGGCAGAGTTCGCTCAATGGCAGGCGTGTTGTGATGGTCGAGTGGGGCTGGTGACGCTCTCGCCTCATTTCCCTGGATCGAGAGAGTACATCTATGCTCTCCGGCAGCAAGGCGTTCATGTCTCGTTGGGACACACCCATGCTTCGCAAGAAGAGATTCAGTCAGCGGTTCACGCCGGTGCTCGCCTTTCGACGCATCTTGGAAACGGCATCGCCCTGCAGATCGACCGTCACCCAAATCCAATCTGGAGTCAACTCGCGGAAAACCGCCTCACCGCATCCTTCATTGCAGACGGCCATCACCTTCCTAGCGAGGTGCTCACTGCAATGCTGCGTGCAAAGGGTCTAGAACGAAGCATCCTCGTCTCCGACCTCATTGCGCTAGCAGGAATGCCGCCCGGCCGCTACGTCACTCCTGTCGGCGGTGCCGTGGAACTGACCGACACTGGTCGTCTCACGATGGAAGGGACATCGACCTTGGCCGGCGCGGTCCTTCCGCTTATCGCCTGCGTCGGAAGGGCTGTGCAGATGACGGGCTTCTCCCTAGCCCAGGTCATCTCTATGACTACAGAAAGTCCCGGGCGCTTTGCCGGCAATCGTGGACGCCTGCGGCCTGGAGACCGCGCCGATATCATACGGTTCGACTGGGATGCGCGCGAGAGCGTGGCTGCTGTAAGAGACGTGTGGCTCGCCGGGGAACCCGTTTTCACGAACACGTGAAGCCGCGCTACGGTCACGGTTGATGTCGATGAACCCTAAACGCTCGAGTACTTTTTGCAGAGTCGCTGGATCTCGGCGATTTGCGGTGGAACTCCCGGTTGGTTCACCTCTTCGCCCTCGTAGGACATAAAGCCCTTGAAACCCGCATCTGCAAACAGCTTCCACACTCGGTCCATGTCGATCATCGATCCGTCGTCAAACGTGTTTCGAATGTGTGTATTTGTTGCGTATGGTATGCACGCTGCGATCTGCTGATAGGAGTCCTGCGTCGGCGTGGGCACAAAATGTGAGATGTCAATATTGATGCCCGCATACGGCGAGTTCACACGATGCATGATCTCCAGGCAGACATCTGCACTCTGCGAGACCCCCACGTGGTCCTCCAACCCGAGCATGATTCCTTTAGTGGCCGAGTAGTCAGAGGCAGCCTTCATCGTTTCCACCACCCACGTAGTTGCCTCGGACAAGTTGCTACCCTCTGGAAGCTTGCCCGCAAAGACTCGTAGATGCGGCGCCCCAAGACGATCCGTGACGTCCACCCACTTCTTAATTTGCACAAGCGCATCAGCGCGCTTCGCGGGATCGGCAGCCACCATGCTCACACCACAGGCCGCGCCAGAAAATGCCACCCCATTCTTATATGCGAGACGGCGCAGGCTCTCGATATACCCAGGATTGGCCGAAGTCATGTAATACACCGTCATATCAACCGCGTCGAGACGAAGCCCGACCGCCTGCTCGATGAACCTCTCCAGCGTCAAACCTCGTTTGAACTCGCCCCGGTACGTGTACGCGCAGCAGCTGGAGAAGAGCCGTGGTGCCTTCGCCGCGGCGACGAGGGAGAGCTTCGCCTGCGCTTGTGCGGGCGGGGCGCTAAATACTTCCGATCCGGCACCCGCAAGTACGCCTGCACCAATCGTCTTGAGGAACTGACGACGCGCTACGAGAATCTTCATATACTCCTTTTGGTGAGCACCAGTTCCTGCGTCTGCTGTCCACAAGAGACGGCAGATCTGACCCGTTTAGTCCCAAACATATCAACCCCCCTGACTATGTGCAACCGATTGCATGATATCATCTCCTAATTCATCGCCATTCTGCCACGGAGAAAACACACTTGGATGCGAGTCCTGAACCGGCGCATTTCGTCCAGCTATTCGGAGCGACCGGTTTCGCAAGATCCGTCCGTTCCACTAGGGCCCAGCCGCCGTCGCTAGCTCCCCTCGCGGATATGCACGCTCCCCGGCTTGGGACGGTCGCTAAAGTGCAACCCGGTGGTTCCGCACAAGCGGCGGTAAAACGCGTTCATGACTTAGGTCTCCCGACCTGCCAGATCTTCTTCGAGCACCTCAGCATGAAAGAGGTGGTGCCGCTTACTGCGGCACTCAAGGCGTACGGTGTCGAAGCCACGGCAGTTAGCGAGCACAACCCTGGAAAGAGGATCTTCGATTTCTATCAAGGTCCCCGCACCATCGGAGTTATTCCGCCAGAAAACCGCCGTGCCAGGATCGATGCTTTGAAATTGGCCGCGCAGTTCGCGCACGCATGCGATATTCCCGCCATTCACACGCATCTAGTACTACAGTTGTAGATAGAAGACCGGAAGTGGTGAGCCACGCTTTCTGTAGTGACAGCGCAGCGCATGGAACTGATGCCGTCTTCGCCATCCGGACCAGTGCAGCAGGTGTTCAGCGCCGTGCCATCCGCGCCAGAGTAGGCTGGTGAGCAGGTGGC
>JAABVA010000822.1_pt1 | contig 35903 bp, 38 predicted proteins | sample 5560331 | NCBI WGS metagenome assembly JAABVA01 (sample SAMN12812661, study PRJNA571458) | rock metagenome | isolation source: Antarctica rocks | place: Antarctica: Victoria Land, Mt New Zealand sud | collected 2016-01-07 | reverse complement strand
CTGCGTTCAGGGTCCGCACGCAGGGCCGCGTTCATGTCGGTATCCATGTAGCCGGGGGCAATGGCGTTCACGTTGACACCTTGATGTGCCCACTCATTGCATAACGCCTGGGTCAGGCCCGCCACGGTGTGCTTGCTCGCGGCGTAGGCAGGGATCGTGATACCTGTGCTGGCTCCCCTGCGCATCCGTGCGTCTATTTAGCAACGAAAGACGCACGGATGCGCAGGGGAGCCAGTACAGGGTACCCGCAGCACGAGATCTCTCCCGCGAGGAGGCGGTGGCGGAACTGGCCGGGCGCTACTTTACCAGCCATGGACCCGCGACCATCCACGACTTCGCCTGGTGGGCAGGACTCACGCTCGCGGAGGCGCGGGCAGGGCGGGACGCGGCATCGTCACGGCTTATCGTGGACAACATAGGCGACAAAGACTACTGGATGAGCAGCGATGCGGTGACTTATGCGGCTCACGCCGCGCCGACTGTTTCCCTCCTTCCGGGTTTTGACGAGTATGTGCTATGGCTACAAAGACCGCAGTGACGTGCTTGCCGCGGACCATGCCTCCAAGATCGTGCCCGGGAACAACGGCATCTTCATGCCGGTCATTGTCGTCGCGGGCCAGGTTGCGGGTACCTGGAAACGAACACGCACGACGAACGCGCTCGGCCTCACCCTGTACCCGTTTGCCCCACGCGCTGTGAGCGACGAGAGCATTGCCGCCGCCGCACAACGCTATGGCGATTTTATCGGAGCGCCGGTTGCATCCATCGACGTGGCCAGCGCATAGGCATCGAAATTTGACAAGCAGTGCGCAAAGATGATATAATAGATTTATCGAAAGTCGCAGTGGCCTATGCCACGCGGCCTTTTTTTATGCCCTTTGGGGAGCACGATCGATGAGATTCCGGGCCGTTCTTCAGCTCGGCGGCAAGACTGCCACGGGTATTCAGGTCCCGGACGAGGTTGTGGCCAGCCTCGGGCCCGGCAAACGGCCAGCCGTCCGCGTCACGATCAACGGCTATACCTATCCCAGCACCGTCGCGGTGATGGGCGGCACGTTCATGCTCCCCGTGAGTGCCGAGGTCCGCGCGCACGCCGGGGTCGCCGCCGGCGACGAGGTGGACGTCGATCTCGACCTCGACACCGCACCGCGCGAGGTGACCGTCCCCGCGGACGTCACGGACGCCCTGGACCGTGATCCGGATGCCAAAGGGTTCTTTGATGGGTTGTCCTACAGCAACAAGCGGCGCATCGTGCTCTCCATCGAGGACGCCAAGACCCCTGAGACGCGGCAGCGACGCATCGACAAAGCCATCAGCGCGCTGCGTGAGGGGCGCGTGTAGCGCCAGCGATGCACGTCTCGCCTCACCCGACGCCCTATGCCGATGTCAACCGCGTGCTGCACGACATCCTCGGAGACATCCAGCTGATTCTTGGTGACCACCTTCGGGGGATGTATCTGGACGGCTCGCTCGCCCTGGGGGACTTCGACCCCCACAGCAGCGACATCGACTATGTCGTCACGACGGATGTCCCGGTGTCCGACGCCCTCTTCGCGGCCCTGTGCGCGCTGCACGCGCGGTTCGATGCCAGTGGCTCGCCGTGGGCCACGGAGGTCGAGGCGGTGTACATCCCACAGGACATGCTCCGGCGGGACGGCGCGCCCCCGGCGTGGGTCCCGCGCATTGAGCGGGGCGCCACCCTGGTCAAGGAACACCTGGACCCGAGCTGGATCGTGCATTGGTCTATCCTGCGCGACCATGGGATCGTCGTCGCTGGCCCCGACCCACGCCCCCTCATCGATCCCATTGCACCGCAGGATCTCCGACGGGCCATGGCCGGTCTAGCGACCCGCTGGTTGGAGCCGGCGCGCCATGATCGTGTGGCCGTGCAGCACCGGGGAGGGCAGGTCTACACCGTGCGCACGCTCTGCCGGATGTTGTCTACCCTCGACTCCGGTGCGATCGTGTCCAAGCCGACCGCGGCGCGGTGGGCACAGCAGACGCTGGGGGGCCGGTGGGCAGCGCTTATCGCGCGGGCCGAGGCGTGGCGGAAGGATCCCGCGTCTCAGGAGACGCCGAGCGACGAGGAAATAGACGACACGCTATCCTTGATCGCCTATACGTGGGAGCGCTGCCGTGCCCTGGACGACTCCTCATCATCACCCAGGCCGTCCTGACGCGTCCCGTGAGAGAGACCGGGCTGGCCGAGCACCCTGTCGTCCGCGTTGTGGCCTGTCACTTCGGTGCGCTCGCCCACGCCCCTCGCTTCTATAGGACGCATGTTCTATAATGAGGAGGGGAGCCTGCCGTGTCAGGGGGAGGGGAAGACACCATGTGTAGCCGCTTTACACTCACGCAGCCTGGTCAGCTCGGGCTGCGCTTCGACGTGCGTGACGAGGTACCGCAGGGCGCGCGCTATAACATTGCGCCGGCACAGGACATCCCGGTTGTCCGGGAGACGGCGACGGGACGGGTGTTGGAGCAGCGGCGCTGGGGGTATCAACCCACGTGGGCGGCTGATCGTGGGCGATCGGCGCCGATCAACGCGCGGGCCGAGACGTTGACCGAGCGCCCGTTCTTCCGCCAATCGCTCCAGCGACGCCGGTGCCTCATCCCCGCCGACGGCTTCTATGAGTGGCAGGATGTGGGGCACGCCCCGAAGCAACCCATCTACTTTCGCCTGCGCGACGGCGCACCCTTCGGCTTCGCGGGGCTCTACGCCGAGGGTAGCACGGGGAGCCCGGCTGACGATGATGGCGGCTGTGCGCTTATCACAACCGCGCCGAACGGGCTGGTCGCGCCGGTGCATGACCGCATGCCCGTCATCCTGCGCCGCCAGGATGAGGATCTCTGGCTCGACCCGACGGTGACCGATATGGTCGCCCTGCGACACCTCATGCAGCCCTATCCGGCGGACTTGATGGAGGCGTATCCCGTGGCTCCGCTCGTTTCCTCGACGCGCAACGAGGGGGCGTGGCTCATCGAGCTGCTCGGATACAGGGTGGCCTGTTCGGGGGAGGGGTGCGTTGTCTTCCCGGCTCCTCTCCCGTCGCGTCTGTCACGGGTGGACACCGCGCGGTGGGACGGTGTAGGATGAGGCGAGCCACGATGAAGGAGGAGCCGATGTTGGACCCGCTGCGCCCCGCCCAGGAGCGCTACGCCACGCTCGTCGCGGCGTTTGCGACCACCACGGACGTCACCCAGGGGGCGAACGGGACGCGGGCGTTCGGCGCGGAGGCGCTGCATGTGGGCGGAAAGATTTTTGCGCTGCTCACACGCGACAGGCTCGTGGTCAAACTCCCCCGGCAGCGTGTGGACGCACTTGTTGCCACTGGAGAGGGGGAGCGCTTCGACCCGCGCCGCGATGGGCGCCTGATGAAAGAATGGCTGGTCGTCGCCCCGACGTCTAATCAGGACTGGCTGGCGCTCGCTCACGAGGCGCTGACGTTCGTCGCGGCCCCGCACGAGGCGACGGATCGTGGTCCGGCCCACCCCGTATCACCACAGCTGCCCGTCGCTTTCCCGCGGGGCAGCGGCGCTCCCGCTACCCGAGCGCTGGCGGCAGCGGGCTACACCGAGCTGCGGCAGCTGGCCGACGTGGCCGCCGCCGACCTGAGGCCGCTCCACGGGATGGGTCCAAAAGCGCTCAGGCTGCTCCAGGACGCGCTTGTACAGGAGGGGCTGTCATTAGCGTAGGCATGGAGTATGGGCGGCCCTTTCTCAGGCCGCAGGCGAGGCTGTGTCGGACATGCGGCTGTCCTGGCTGGTTGCCGTATCCGCCTGGGTCGAGGTTTACGCGGCGCGTTGATAGGTATGATGAAGCCCACCCAAGATCGGGGCCCTACGGATACGGCCCCCGCTCCCTTTTGATGTAGTGGATGAGACCGGGATCCGTTGGCCTATGCCCTGATGCGGCCGTTTCTCGTTGAAGTACGTCACATAGGCGCGCAGGATGCGCCGGAGGTGCGCCTCGCCCAGGACAAACAGATGGTCCAGGCACTCGCGGCGCACCGAGCCGAGGAACCGCTCGCATAGGGCGTTCTCTTTGGGCGCCCGGTAGGCGGTGCGCACGATGTCGATGCCGCTGACGGTGGCCACCCGCGTGAAAGCAGATCCGTATCTGGAGTCGTTATCGCGAATGAGATAGCGGGGATGCTGCCCGAAGGGCGTGGCCTCGCGCACCTGTTGGGCCAGCCAGGCGTCGGTAGGATGGCGCGTCACCCCGACGTGCCGCACGCGGCGCGAGGCCAGCTCCACGATGAAGAAGGTGTACAGGGGCCGGAAGAGCAGGTCCGTGACCGGCAGGACATCGCAGGCCCAGATATCCGCGGCGTGATTGTGCAGGAAGGTGGCCCACGTCTGGCCGGACGGGCGCGGGGGGCGAACGACGCGCATGTACTTCTGAATGGTCCACTTGGCCACTCGGATGTCCAGCTTGAGTAGCTCTCCACGGATGCGCTCGGCCCCCCACGTCCGATTGGCGCGGGCCATCTCCTGGATCAGCGCGATGGTCTCCGACGACACGCGGGGCTTGCGCTCTCGATGACCGGGCCGGGATCGCCGGCGCCACACGAGGCGGAAGAGGTGCCGATGCCAGCGCAGCAGCGTGTCGGGCTGCACAATGACCAGGGCCCGCCGCCACGCCCGCACGCGGCTGGCCAGCAGGACCAGGAGCGCCCGATCCAGCGGGGTACACCGGGGGCGCTTGACGCTGCGCCGCAGGATGACAAGTTGGTGGCGCAGCAAGGCGTTCTCGGCGATCAGGGCAGGTTTACTGCGCGGGAGGTCCGCCAGGGTGCCGACGACGAGCGGGACGGCGCTCGGTTTGGTGGCCGCTGCGAGGCGACGACCAAGGTGCCGCATACATGTGCGGCCGACAGCGATGAGGCGCTGGCCGAGGGGGGTGAACATGGGCGATTCTCCTATGGGGAACGGATGCGGGAAGGCAATGGGCTGTGCCTGTGCGTGGTCCAGTCTGCAGGGTGCCCCGCACCGCCGTCACCCTGTCGCATACAACGGGCCAGTACAGGCCTGACGGCACTTCAGCAACAGGCGGATGTGCTAACCAGCCAGGATAGCGGTATGCTGTGGCCTGACGATGGTAGAGAGGGGGGAGCGGCATGCGGTGTCAACGGTGCGAGGGGAGCCACGTCACGAAGGCCGGGCGCGATCGGGCCGGCCGGCAGATCTACCAGTGCGCGACCTGCGCGCGGCGTCACACCGACCGCTCCAGCTCAGCCTTCCGTGGGTATCGCTTCCCCGATGACATCATCGCCCTCGCCGTGCGCTGGTATCTGCGGTTCCGGTTGCCCTATGCGGATATTGTGGAACTGCTGGCCGACCGGGGTGTCCACGTCGACCCGTCGAGCGTCTTCGACTGGGTGCAGCATTTCACCCCGCTCTATAAAGACGCGGCACGCTCGCATCGTCATCGTGTCGGCACCCGCTGGGCCGTCGATGAGACCTATATTCGGCTGGCTGGCCGCTGGGTCTATGCCTACCGGGCCATCGACGAGCACGGCCAGGTGATCGACGTCTACCTGAGCGAGACGCGTGACACAGCAGCGGCGACCACCTTCTTTGAGCAGGCCATCGCGCGCACCGATGTGCGCCCCCGCCGCGTCACGACGGACAAGGCCCCCACGTACCCGCCCGCGCTGCGCGCGGTGGTGCCGGAGGCGGAACACGTCACGGGCAAGATGGAGCAACAGGGGATCGAGCGCGACCACCAACACCTCAAGGGGCGCACGTGGACTGGATCAGCGAACACTTGACGCTGCTGGGAAGAGGACTTCCCCCCTGCGATGCACGCCGACAGTGCAAAATGTGTGTCCTCGTCGCCTTGGACGCGCACCAGTGGATGCCAAGACACCATTTAGCAAAGCGGGACATGTACTTATTCACGCTCGGCTGCTGGCACAATGTTTCCCAGCAGCGTCAAGTGTTCGCTGATCCAGTCCAGGGCGCACGCGGAGCATGCGCGGCTTCCAGCGGCTCCGGTGCGCGCAGGTCGTCTGCGACGGGCATGGTTTCATGCGCAACCTGCGCGACGGCTTCTACCGGCTGGGCGAGCCGACTGGCGACCCACGCATCTCGCAGGTGCCGCGCCTCGCCCGCGCCTGGGACGATCTCACCCAGATCCTTGCCGCGGCATAGCTATCCCCATCCACCGCCTACGACGACGCCATCGGATCAACACAGAGCTTCTGACCTCAGCACGACCCAACGACACCTGTTGAGGCGTTAGGGGTCGAGCGGAGGACGGCGCTCCGGGACTTCCAGGCGTTGGAGGAGCGTGGCCTGATTGAGGCCCATGGCACGACCAAGAATCGTCGGTACACGTTGCGCGTGCCGTCGTAGGCAGAGACAGGCCAGGAGGATATGCGACAGCGATTTGCGACATGTCGCGTGTGATTTGCGACATGTCGCAAATGAGTGACAGACTTCGCGTGTCGGCCTCGCGGCCCCGGCCGCGCTCGTACACGCTGCCGCCCCACCCGTAGGAGAGGATAGCATGGAACCTAACGCTATTGGGGCGCAACGCCTCGTCACCCACCGGCTCGCGGGTGAGCACTGCGCGACGCCTGAGGAGGTGGTGCGCTGGATGGGTGCGCTCCAGGCGCAGGCGTACGGTCAGGCGCTCTGGGCCATTGGGCTACGCACACACACCGCAACGCTGGCGGATGTCGAGCGCGCCATTGCCGAGCGACGCATTCTCCTGACCTGGCCGCTACGGGGCACGCTCCATGTCATCCCGGTACAGGATGCGCGCTGGATGCTGACGGTGTCGGCACCGCGCACGCTGCGCGCGGCCACGCGTCGGATGACACAGCTCGAGCTCGACGAGACCATCATTGAGCGCTGCTCGGCGCTCTTTCGTGACGCGCTCGCGGGCGGCAAGCGGCTCACACGTCCGGCGATGATGACGCTCTTGGCGGACGCCGGCATCACCCCCACGGGGCAGCGCGGCTATCACATCCTCTGGCAGACCGCACAGGCCGGCGTCATCTGTCTCGGCCCACTGGAGGGCAGGCAGCAAACCTTTGTCTTGCTGGATGAGTGGGCGCCGGCGGCGCGTGACCTCTCCCGCGAGGACGCCGTGGCGGAGCTGGCGGGGCGCTACTTTACCAGCCATGGACCCGCAACTATCCATGATTTTGCCTGGTGGACAGGGCTGACGCTCGCGGAGGCGCGGGTGGGACTCGACGCGGCGAAGTCGCGGCTTGTCGTGGACAAAAGAGGCGGCAGAGAGTACTGGCTGAGCGCGGCCACCGGCTCTGCGGCCCACGATGCAGCGCGTGTCCATCTCCTTCCGGGCTTTGATGAGTACGTGCTGGGCTATAAAGACCGTGGCGCTGTGCTTGCCGCGGAGCATGCGTCCAAAATCGTCCCAGGGAACAACGGCGTCTTCATGCCGGCCCTTGTCGTCGACGGCCAGGTCGTTGGGACGTGGACACGCACACGCACGAGGACTGCCCTCAGCCTCACGCTTCACCCCTTCGCCCCACTCACGGTGACAGACGAGAGTCTTGCCGCGGCAGCACAACGGTATGGCGATTTTATGGGAGTGCCGGTCACCTCCATCGATGTAGGCGACACGTACGGGGCAACCGTGTCCTCCCTAGCTGTGGCGAGCGCGTACAAACACTCCCCAGAATTTAACAACCGGTGCTAAAAACTGATGTCGGTCGCGGTCACCTGCCCCATCGCTCCAGTCTGCTCAGTCGCCAAGCGTGCCACGATCCCGGCGCCGGACGCCACATCAAGGACAGCGGCACCTGCGCGGACGCCGACAAAGTCGAGGAGGGTGCGCGCCCAGGGCGCGCACAACGGTGTCACCAAGTAGCCTTCATAGGCTTGGGGAATGGACAGGTGCGTAAACGTCTGACTGCGCGCTGCTGACTCGGACATACTCTTCTCCCCTCTGTCAGGTTGTAGTTGGTCGTGTACTGTCCGGCGCTGCTTGCCAGAGAATACGCAAGATAAGGCAAATGCTGACCTGAGGCACGGCCATTGACGCTCAGATCGAAACGTTCCATTCTGACGAATAGGTGGATTTCTCAGGCAATAAAAGCTTAGCGTACGATACGGGTCCAATGATAGTCGAACCCCTTGTAGGTGCCATCCTGGTTCAACGGTGATTGGTCCGGCCGAAGGCCATGGCTGACGTGGGCTGTGCCTGCGGCTTCCTTAGAGAACAGGTCATGACGCATGTCGCTAGCCGCCGGCGACAAACCAGCCCGTGTACGTACCATAACGTACTGCGACGATCTCGCTTCCGCCTGGGAGAGGGAAGGAATTGCAGTCCCACCTTGGCCGCTGCGTTCTGCGTGAAGAGCGATCCCTCCCCGATGTATGGACGCACCATCGGCAGGCTCTTGTGGCCGGTCTAGGTCATGATCACGCGCTCGGCCACTACTCTAAAGCGCGGTGGATACTCAGAGAGTCACTGGCACCCGTGGCGCGTGCACTGCTTTGTGGCGTGAGCACTGGCGGCATCACGGCTCGGTCCCCTCATGACCGCTGGCACAGGGTCTCTGAGTCCTTGCACCTCGATAACATAGACGTTATACTTCTTCTGTGTGGCACGTCCTCTTTCATCCCGACGCGACAGCGGAGCTCGATGGTCTGCCAGCGCGCGAACGGGTTGCTCTGCTGCACGCCGTTGATAAGCTCAGCGCGCTCGGACCGACGCTCCCGTTCCCGCACCAGAGCAGCGTGCAGGGGGTCGAGGACCTGCGCGAGTTGCGCCCGAGGGCGGGCCGGAGCCCGTGGCGCGCCTTTTATCGCCGGATAGGTGACGTGTTCGTCATCGCGGCTGTCGGTCCCGAGCCGGCGGTCAACAAACGCGGTTTCGACCGCGCGACACAGGAGGCCGTGACCCGCTTGGTGGACGTGGTGGCTGAAGGAGGGACATCATGAAGTTGTCGGACATGACGAGCGCTGCGCAGGTGCTCGCCGAGAACAGGACCGATCCGGCGTTTCGCGAGGAGTGGGACCGGACCGCCGTGGCGCGGGCCGTCGCGACACGCGTGGTCACCTACCGAGCGGAACATGGCCTCTCGCAGGCCGCCCTAGCGCGGACGCTGGGCGTCAGCCAGCCGCTGGTTGCCCGCATCGAATCCGGGGAGCACGAGCCGACCTTGACGACACTCTCTCGGCTCTCCCGGCGCCTCGGCTTAGAGTTCCATATCGCGATCACGCCCGGCTCACTAGAACTCAGCGCATAGGCGAGGAGTGTCAACTGTCTCAGACCAAGACGAGTTCACGGTAGAGGGTACCGGCGATAGGGTTGTCGCGAGATCGCGCCCTATCGCGACAACTGAGCGTGCGATACAGGTGGATGACGCTGGTCATGGTGGACCACGCCTCGCCATGTGATTGGTGACACATCCGTCCTGTTTGCCCTGGCAAGATCCAGCCTGAGCGCGGTCAGCGTGGTCCTATCGCGAAGATGACGCATCGTCCCCCTTGTGCTAGAGTAAGAGCATCATGTACGCAACCTCTGACTTGCTCGACGCGTCCATTATTATCCGGCCCGCTTCCTAATGCGGGAGGGATGAACGCACCATCGTGAGCCAGTGCCGCTAGTGGCACCTGTTGACGATCTGACCTCCCGCGGATGCGTCAGGTTTCAGAATCAGCAGTGGTCAAGAGCCTGTCGGCCGGGTATCCTTCTTCTTTTATAGCCGATATAGCCGTGCATGGAGGAGGAGACGATGGCCTGCCCATACTGCCAGGGGGACGCGACGCTGGAACTGGAGCGAGCGACGGCGTTAGGGTATCGCCTGTTCCGCTGTCGTCCCTGCCGGCGCACCTTCAACGAGCGCACGGGCACGCCCTTTAACCACCTGCAGGTCCCCACCGACATCGCGTTGCTCGTCGTCCTGTGGCGGCTACGCTACAAACTCAGCCTGCGTGACCTGGCCGAGATGTTCCTGACGCGGGGCTTCACGTTCACGCATGAGACCGTCCGGGAGTGGGAGGAGCGATTCGCCCCCCTGCTGAGCGAGCGATTGCGCGCCAAGCGGCGCGGCAAAGCAGGGCGCAAGTGGCATTGTGATGAGACGTATGTGAAGGTGGGCGGACGCTGGTGCTACCTGTATCGCGCGATCGACGCCGACGGCAACTTGGTCGACTCGATGCTGAGCGAGACGCGCGACATGGACGCGGCCAAGCGTTTCTTCCAACGGGCGCGCACCGTCATCGGCCACGCGCCGGAGACGGTGACGACGGACGGGCACGACGCCTATCCGCGCGCCATCCGCGAGACGCTGGGACCGGAGGTCCAGCACCGCACCAGCCGCTATATGAACAATCGGATGGAACAGGATCACCGCGGCCTCAAGCAGCGCTACTATCCCATGCGCGGCTTCGGCTCCTTTGAGGCGGCAGCCCTGTGCTGGCTGTTTAGTTCATCCGTGCAACAATATAGTATCTATTGTTGCACGGATGAACTAAACAGCCAGCACAGGTAGGGAAGGATAGGCTCTGGCATTGGCCACCTTCAGCTAGAGCCCCTGTACATCCTCGGCTCTCGGCTAACAACATTGCCGGCTGTCCTGGCTCGTGCCCTACACTCGGCCGCAGGCGTCGCCATAGGGTAATGGGCAGTGAGAGCATGGTGTCTTGGTTACTCCAAACCTCTATACGGGCTCTTTGTAGCATCGCCCATGATTCCTGCGCCCTGATCTCACGCCGACAACACCCCTCCGGCGATCAGAGCAGCAGTTGTCCCCCATCGACCACGAGTGTGTGCCCCTGAATGTAACGGGCCTCGTCGCTCGCCAGGAACACCGCTGCGGCCGCGATGTCGTCCGTTTCGCCCCGCCGGCGCAGCGGGATGCGCTCCAGCGCCCGCGCCACGAGGTCGCGATGCGCGGGGTCTTGATCGAAGATCTCCGTGCGCGCGGTATGGATGGCGCCGGGGGCGATGGCGTTCACGCTGATGCCGAAGGGCGCGAGATCACGCGCCATGGCCCGCGTGAGCAGGAGAATGCCGCCTTTGGACGCGGCGTAATGCGCGACATCGCCCTCGGGGTGGAAGCTGTTGACGGAGCCGATATTGACAATCCAACCCTTACCCCGCGCCGCCATGTGGCGCGCGGCGCCCTGGCTGCACCAGAACGCTCCGCTCAGGTTTACGTCGAGCATGCGGCGCCAGCTCTCCTCGGTGATTGAGAAGAACGGTTCGTAGAGCAAGGCGATGGCCGCGTTGTTGACCAGGATATCGATCCGTCCGTAGCGTTCGATCGTGGCGCCGATCATCGCGTCGACCTGGTCTTTGTCAGCGACATCTGTGACGACGGCAAGGGCCTCGCCTTCGACGGCGTGGATCTCCTCTGCTGTCCGTTCCGTCCCGTCGCGGTCGTGGTCCGCGATCACGACAGTGGCGCCTTCCCGCGCGAAGCGCAGTGCAATGCCGCGGCCGATCCCCTGGCCGCTGCCCGTGACGATGGCGATGCGCTCGGTCAGTTTAGCTGTCATGGTCACCTCCATACGCGCGCGTGTCTATCGGTCTAATGGACGAGATTGTGCGGGACCGCCAGCGCGGCCAGGCGCTCACGCGCCGCCGCGATATGTCTGCTAGCTCTGTGCAAAGAGATGCTCTGATGACCGGGCAAGAGCGTGTCGACGTGAAGCCGCGCGAGCCGCTCAATCGTCCGGCCGTAGTCCCAGATCGAGCAGTCGGGGATATATTGGAGCAGAATATGCCCCCCGTGGAAGATGGCGTCGCCGGCGAACAGGATGTCCTGCCCACCGTCGTCGCGCATGAGGAAAGATAGGTGGCCGGCGGAGTGGCCCGGCGTGTCGATCACGGTGAGGTGGCGCTGGCCGATCGCCACCTCGTCGCCATCGCGCAGCTCGCGCTCTACCGGGCATGGGGCGAAGCGGTAAGAGGCGGGGTAGACGCCCGCGTCGCGCGCCGCCGTCAGCGAGATGGCGCCCTCGTCGCCGCGCCGTACGGCATCAGACGCCTGCGGTGAGGCTGCGACGAGGGCTCCCGATTCCGCGCGGAGGCGCGCGGCGCCGCCGGCGTGATCGGCGTGAGCGTGAGTGAGCAGGATGGCGCGCACACGGTCGAGCGCGAATCCGTGGCCCGTGATGTTGGCCAGGATGGCGTCGTGCCCCATACCCGCGCCTGTGTCGATCAAACCCAACTCGGTCCCACCGTCGATCCACGCTCCGCCACGATTCCCTTTACACATATTTGCAGTGGACGGTGAGACGGTTTTGGGCCGTGAGTGGCCCCTGACGCGGCCCTACCACGCGTGAAATCGCTCTAACCGGCAGGTCAAACTGGTGTTTTCCGTCTCATCATGGACTGCACGTATGTGTCAACCTAATAGTGGCGGAGTGTCCGTCGATCAGGTACACATGACAGTCGAAGGGGTCGGTCAGGTCGAAGCCCAGGGATCCACTGCCGACCAGATAGACGTGCTCGGTCAATTGCATCATCGCTCCTCGGCGCCTATGATGAGGATCAGGTGTGCGCCATGACGAACGCGATATCGTCGGGACGCACGCTCGGAAAGGTGCGCAGCGCCCAGATTTCGCCGTCGCGCTCCGCCCGGAGCTCTTCGTGTATGTCCCCGTACGCGCCGGCTACTGTCGCCAGCAGGTGGCCGGCGGTGACGGCGCTGCCGAGCTCGACGCGTGGCGTGAAGACCCCGTGCGTCGCGACGTTCAGCCATAACGTTTCTCTGGCCTCTGCCCCGACTCGGCTTAGGCGCCTATCGGACAACAGTTCTTTGTGGCGCAGGCAATGACGGATGCCGTCCGCGTACAGCGTGACGTCGCCGGGGAGGCAGCCGCCCTGACCTGTAACTTCGGCCCCGATGGTGGGTATCCCCGCCCGTGCCGTTTCGGCGTTGAGCGGGCCGGACGTCCCCGGCATGATCCACAGCCTATCGATCCCAAAGTGGCGCGCCGCCTCGCGTGATGGCTCCAGCGCGGCGTTGTCGATGGCGCGGTAACCGACCATCGGCACGTAGCGATAGCGCGTCCCCCCGCTGTGCAAGTCGACGAGCAGGTCGGCCGCGCCCAGATTACTCAGGACGAACCGGAACAGCCGCGCGGCCAGTATCTCCGTGGCAGACCCGCCCTCGCGGCCTGGAAAAACACGCGCCAGGTTCTTACCGTCTACGGAGGCCGGGCTCTCGCGGGTCTGCGCCTCGTACGCCCAGGGGTTGGCGATGGGGATGGCTAGGAACGTTCCGCGCATAGACCGCGGGTCTAGCTCAGCCCAGACCCGCCGGATGGCCGCCATGCCCTCGAATTCGTCGCCATGAATGCCCGCCACCGCGAGGACCACCGCGCCCGGATACACGCCGCGACAGGTCAAGAGCGGCGTGGTGAGCGTCCCGGCCAGCGACTCTATCAGCGTCAAGCTCCACCGTTGTTTCGAGCCCGACTCCAATCGAGAGTGATGGAAGCCAGCAATCGAAACAGTCTCTACCGTATCCGCTGAGTCCATGGTCGATCAGCCCTTCAAGCGGCCAAAGGCCCTGTTACGCTCTTGCATGTCGGGCAGCTGATGCGGCCGGCGCGGGTAGATGGGGCGTTGGCGCAGTTCGCGCATGATGCGCACCAACTCCGTCGCGGCGGCGTTGATAATCATCTCCCCCTTCTCAGCCGTCGCCACGGTCGGGTCGCCCCACGTCCCGGTTTCGCTGACGGTGCTCCAGTAGTCGTTCATGAAGACGGGGTTGGCATAGCCATGCGGGGGCTGGCCGACGAGATCAGCCCAGAAATGCTCGCTCATGCGCGGGTTGATGTCGGGGCGCGCCCTCTCCATCGCCACGTTGTCGGGATCGGCGGCGAGGTAGACTGACGTTTCGAGCTCGCAGGCATGGCCCGTCCACTCCGACACGCGAAACGCGCGCACGGCGTCCTGCACGTCGCTCAGGTCCCACCAGGACAGCATCCCGCACGACACGTCCGGATTATCGACGATCGTCAAGCGCGCGGCGAGATCCAGGCACGGGCGGTTGCTGCCGTGGCCGTTGAGGATCAGGATGCGCCGGAACCCGTGGTAGGCCAGGCTATCGGCGATATCCTTCACGTACTTGATGAAGGTGTCCCAACCGATGGTCAGGACGCCCGGACCGTCGATATGGTGGGGGCTGTACCCGAAGGTGACGCACGGCAGCAGTATCCACTCGTCCGGCGCCAGTTCGGCGGCGCGGCGGCAGATCGTTTCGGCGATCACCACGTCGGTGTCCACCGGCAGATGCAGGCCGTGATCCTCGATCGTGGCCACCGGCAGCAGGCAAACCTTCTGGTCACGCACGGCTTCGTTGATCTCCTCCCAGGTCAGCTTGGCGAACTCGAACGGCTGTCTGCGCACGATATCCCTACTTTCACTATCACTATGGCGCCTGTCCCGATCACACCGGATCGAGCAGATCGCGCACGCCGTCGCCGACGAGATTGAAGGCGAAAACCAGCAGGCAGATAGCGATCCCCGGAAACAGCGCGAACCAGGGGTCGTCGCTGATGTGGTTGCGTGCCGCTCCGAGGAGCGCGCCCCACTCGGGGATGGGCGGCTGCGCGCCCAGGCCCAGGAAGGTCAGGGCGGCCTCGTTTAGGATGGCGTTGGCGAAACCGAGCGAGATTAGAACCAGCAGCGGTCCCAGCGCGTTGGGCAGGATCGATCGGAAAATAATGAACACCCACGACGAGCCGAGCGCCTGCGAGGCTTCAACGTAGGTCGCCGACCGCTCGGCCAGCATCACGGCCCGCGCGATGCGGCTGAATTCAGGCACGGCGGTCAGCGCCAGCGCGACCACGGCGCTCTGCACAGATGGCCCGAGCATGGCCGCGATCGCGATGGCCATCAGGATAGCAGGAAAGGCGAAGAGGGCGTCGGCGACGCGCCCGATGGCGGCGTCGAGGGCGCCGCCGACGTAGCCGCCGACCAGTCCAAGCGGGATGCCGATCAGCGTGGCGATGCCGACCGCCGTCCCGCTAATACCCAGGGAGTAGCGCGCGCCGTAGATGACGCGGCTGAGTAGATCGCGGCCGAGGTCGTCGGTCCCGAAGAGATGGCGCCCTATCGGACCCTGCAGCACCGCCGTGTAGTCGGGGGTATCCGGCCTGAACGGCGCGATGAGGGGCGCCCCAAGTGCGGCCAGCACGAAGAGCGCGACCACGGAGAGGCCGAGGGTGAACGACGGCCGGCGGCGAGCGGCCAGCCACAATGATCCCATAGGTGAGCGATGAACACGCGCGCCTCTGCCGTGTCCAGGCATAGCCCGCTGATCGGCGATCAGGTCAGCTCCGGGCTTAACCGCCACGCGTCCGGCGCCGGCGTTATCATTGGCGTGACTCATGCTTGTGGTGTTCCTCCCAAGCGGATGCGCGGGTCCAGGACACTATACAGCACGTCGACGAGCAGGTTGACCAGCACGAAACCGCCGGCGACGATGACCACCGCGCCCTGGATGACTGGATAGTCGCGGTTGTTGAACGCCGTCAGGGCCAGTTGGCCCATGCCGGGCACGGAGAAGACTTGCTCGATGACGATGGCGCCGCCGATGAGGTAGGCGAGCTGCAGGCCCAACTGCGTGACGAACGGGATGAGGGACGCGCGCACGATGTGCCGCAGCGTGACCCGGCGCGCGGAGAGCCCTTTGGCGCGCGCCGTGGTGACGTATTGCTCGGAGCGCGTGCGGATGACGCTCGCGCGCAGGTAGCGCGTCAGTGGCGCGGCCAGATAGACCCCCAGGGTGAAGGCCGGCAGGGCGATCGAGCGCAGGTTCTGCCCGATACCCTGACTCAGGTCGGCGAAACCGTAGGTTGGGAACAGGGGAAAGCGCACGGCCAGCAACCAGATCAGCATCAGGCCCAGCCAGAAACCGGGGATGGATTGACCCAGGAACGACACGCCGCGCGCGCAGAAATCGATCCAGGTGTCCTGGCACAGGCCCGCGACGATGCCCGAGGGCAGCGCGATGACCAGCGCGATGACCAGGGCCAGCACGCTCAACTCCAGTGTGACGGGAAAAGCCTGGGCCACCTCGCCGACGACGCTCTTGCCGAGCAGCACGGAGGTACCAAAATCGAGATGCAGCGCGTGCCACAGCCATAGTCCGTAGCGCACCTGTACCGGCTGATCGAGCCCAAACTCATGCCGCAGCGTGGCAATCTCTTGCGGCGAGCCCTGCGAACCGAGCATCACGGTGACCGGATCGCCGGGAATGAAGTACACCACGAGAAAGACGATGAGCGTGATCAGAAAGATGGTGACGACGGACTGCCCCAGCCGCTTGATGAGGAATCCGAGCACGGCGCACTCCCTGTCGGAACAGAGCACGGGGCGCGGCGACGTCCGCGCCGCGCCCGCCGACGCCCCATGATGACGCTGTTACGTTGTGAGATAGGTATAGCGGAAGTTGCGGTACTGATCGGGATTCTCCACGTACCCCTGCACGCGGGTCGAGCCGGCCGAGATAATGTCGCGCTTGCCCACGATCATACCATAGAGGTTTTGGTTCCAGCGCCGCTGATACTCCAGGTAATAGGGGCGGCGCTGCGCGACCGTCAGCTTGGACGCCGCATCGGCGATCAGGCGCGCCATAACCGGGTCATGATAGCGGCTGATGATGGCATCGGGCGCGAAGAAGAAATGATCGGAGAGGGTGGCCGCCGGGTCGGCGGCGGCGCCGCCGCTGAAGTCGAAGGACAGGTCATAAGCGAACGTTTTCTCGATCGTGTCGACCCAGACAGGCCCTTCCTGGGTCAGGATGTCCATACTGCCGCCAACCTGCGCGACGGCGGCCTGAATCATCTGCGCGCCTTGCAGCCATTCCGGGAAGCCTGTCACCAACGAGAAGGTGAGGTGAAAGCCTTTACCTCCCGGATAGCCCGCCTTGGCGAGCAGATCGGCGGCCCGTTTAGGGTCATAGGGGAAGCGGGATAGATCGCCCTCGCGGGCATCGTAGGCCCAATTCTGCGGAACCCACGGGCTGCAGTTCGGGGCGCCGTGCCCTTTGAGGAACACCTTGTAGAAGGTGGCGCGGTCGATTAGATAGGAAAGGGCCTGGCGGGCTAGCGGGTTAGAGAGGGGTTTGCGATGCACGTTGACGTAGAGGATGTCGCCGAAGTCACGCACCCTGTTAGGGAGGATCTTCAGGCGCGGGTTCCGCTGTACTGTGTCCACGTCGGCAAGGTTGACCTGGATGAGCATGTCGGTCTGGCCGCTCTGCAGGGCGGCCAGGCGGCTGGAGTTCTCCGGGATCAGAGGGAATATCAGTTCGTCGAGGTAGGGGACACCGTGCTCCCAGTAGCCGGGGAACCGCGTGAGACGGGTCGTGGCGCCGGGACGGAACTCGGCGAATGTGAACGGCCCCGTGCCGATCGGCTTTTTAGTGAAGGTGTCCTGAGTGGCCGTCTTAGGATAGATGTACACATGGCTCAAGCCCAGGGCCAGCGCCGCGAAAGGGCGCCGCATCTTGATACGCAGGTGGAGCGGGCTGACCACGATGACGCGGTCTACGGGGCCGAGGCCGGCGCCGAGGACGCTGTTAAGCTTGGGGTCGAGGACGCGATCAAGGTTGAACTTGGCGTCCTCGGCGGTGAAGGTCGAGCCGTCATGGAACGTGACGCCAGGCCGCAAGGTGAGGTCGAATGAGGTCGGGTCTGTATAGCCCCAGGACGTAGCCAGCCGCGGCCTCAGGCGCGGCGCGGCACCTTCCAGGTCCTGCCAGATCAAGGTATCCCAAATGTTTTCGCGCACCATGCGAAACGTCGCCAGTTCGGAGATGTGCGCGTCCAGGATCTTGGTCTCTTCACTCACCGAGGCGGTGAGTTTACCGCCGCGCACGACGCCGCGCGGTGTCGCCGCGTCGGCGCCACGCATGAACGTCGGCGCGGCCAGCGCCGAAGTGACCGCGAGGGTTCCCGCCGTCGCTTTGAGGAACGATGACCTGCTCACATGATCGCGTCGCGGCTTGTTAGGCTGGTCCATGGCGCGCACTTCTCCTTCCGGTTGTAGCCGGCCGGCATCCTCGTGGTTGAGGTGATCGTCCTGAGGCGGCCCCGGCGTTCGTCATCTGGCGCTACCATCGCCCCTGCTTCAGCGACAATAACATCAGATGAAATGAAATATAGCATTTAATCGGATGATTCGTCAACAGGCGGGTATACTTGTAGTGCGTCAGATCACATGATCTACAGATAGCCAACGATGGGGTGGCGCTGGATAAAGCGAGGGAGCTGGACGATGCCAGTAACACCAACGCGGCGGGTGCGCCTGAGCGAACAGGTGGCGCAACGGATGATAGAGTTCATCCGGGAGCAAGGACTTAAACCGGGCGACCTGTTGCCGACGGAGCCGGAACTGATGGAGCGCATGGGGGTCGGACGCTCGTCCGTGCGTGAGGCTCTGCGCGGGCTAGCGGTCATGGGCCTGGTCGAGATCAGGCAGGGTCAGGGAACTTCCGTGCGTTCGCCTGAGCCGTTGGCGGGTCCGGAGGCGGCCGGCATGACGATGATTTCGCGCGTGCTGGCCCGCGGGGTGACCGAGGAGTTGCTGGAGGCGCGCGAGATCATCGAGGTGCGCGCGGCAAGCCTGGCCGCCCAACGCGCGACCGTCGCGGATCTGGAAGAGCTGGAGCGGCTGGTCGCGGCGGCGCGCGAGGCCAAGGCTGCGGCGCGACCCTCGTTCCTCTATAGTTCTGAGTTCCACCTAGGCGTGGCGCGCGCCGCGCACAACGACGTCCTGGCCGGCTTCGTGGCCTCATACGTCCCGGTGATGGCCGAGCGCGGGACCGTCCTGGAGCGGCTGCCCGGCTATGTCGCATGGGAACTACAGGAACACGACCGTATTCGCCAGGCCATCGCTGACCACGACGCGCGCCTGGCAGCTATGCGTATGCGCGACCATCTCAAGGACATGACCATCCACTACGAGCATGTCGCCGCCGCCGGACTGCGCCTGCCGGACGCCCATCATGACCAGCCGCGGCCCTTCCTGCTCGGCGAGGTAGCGGCCGGACGCTGAATGCTCACCCTGCCAACCATCCATCTCATCACATCATCACTCATCACCCACGACCATTGACAGACGCCCTAGACCTATGTTACGATTGCTAATCATCAGATGTTTTTTTGGTGTATGAGCGTAGCGACGAGGAGCGTCCGATGGACTTGGAGAAGGACACGACACCGAGGCACGTGACGCGCGGTGGTTTTCTCGCGGCCGCGGGAGCGGCCGGACTTGCGGTCGCCCTGGAAGGCGAACAGGCTCTGGCGGACGGGCAATTGCTTGCCGACCGTGCGGCGCCGACGGTACCGCGGGCGGGGGGCAGTATCACCGCTGGTATCGTCGGCGACCTGCTCAATTTCGACGCCTACGTGCTGGCACAGGTGAACTACCCCTATATAGAGAACGTCTACGATCAGCTGATGCGCCTGGACAACAAGGGCACGGCGTCCTCGGCGTTGGTGACCGCGCGCGAGTTCAGCAATGGCGGACGTATCATGACGCTCAAGCTGCGCCATGGCGTGCGCTACCACGACGGAGCAACCTTCACGGCCGCCGATGTCGTATCCAACTTTCGTCGCGCACAGAGCGCCCAGACCGGCGGCAACCTGTACGCCAACATGGCGTCCGTCCAATCGGTCACGGCCGCTGCCGCCGACACGGTCGTAGTCCGCTTCAGGACACCGACGCCCTATACCGACGACATCCTGGGCCTGCTGCCCGCGATCGATCCCCGCGGGTATGGCGCGCTCAAGTCGAAGCCGGCCGGCACCGGGCCGTTCAAGCTCCAGGAGTGGGTCCCCAACGATCACCTGACGCTGGTGAAGAATCCGTCCTATTGGGATAGCGGCAAGCCCTATCTCGACAAGGTCACCTTCAAGATCTATGGCGACGCCGACGCGATGATCTCCGCCCTCCAGGGCGGGTTGCTGGATCTGGCCGTGGCCATCCCGCCGCGCGCCTACGCCCAGTTCAACGGCCAGTTCAAGATCGTCAAAGGGCAGGAGGCGGCCGAGTTCTACTACCTGGGCCTGAACCCGAGCAAAGCGCCCTTCAATAGGCGCGAGGTGCGCCAGGCCATCGCCTACGCCATGGATCGTGCGACCATGGTCAAGAGCGTGCTCTACGGGCTCTCTCCGGCCATCGACACGCCGTTCCCCAGCTTCTCCCCGGCCTATTTCTCCGAGTACAACAATCGGTTCGCGTATAGCTTGAGCAAGGCCCAGCAACTGCTGGCCAAAGCGGGATACGCCAAGGGGCTCGAGTTCACTGTGCCGACGCCGAACAACTTCCCGGAGTTGGGCCTGTTCGCCCAGATCCTGCAGGCCGACCTGGCTAAGATCGGCGTCACGATGAAGATACAACCGCTCGACCCCGCGTCGTGGTACCCCATCCTGCTCAAGGGGACCTACCAGGCGACCTTTTCCTTCGCCGGCGGCGCGCAGATCTATCCCACGCGCATTGCGCTCAGCAACAACTTCGCGCCGAGCGCTAACCCCGTGTGGCCGGGTGGGCTGCCGCCTGCGGCCTATCGCCAGGCGATCCAACAGGCCGACTCCACGCTGGACCCAATGAAGCAAAAGGCCGCCTTCAAGCAGATGATGGATAGCTTCGTCACCGAGGCCTGGAACATCCCTGTGGGCTATCGCGTCACCCTATTCGCTCTCAAACCCAACGTGCGAGGGTTTGGGTACGATGTCTACAACCAGCCTCGCCTGGCCGGCGTGTCGCTCGCATGAGGCGTCCCTATCCAAGGCGGCCCTGTCCACACATCGTGGCGCCCCGCGCCTGAGTCGGAGTGGGGGTAGCCAATGGGCGTGTACATCGCTAGGCGCGTCATTCTTTTCGCGCCGACATTTATCCTGGTTTCGGTGCTCGTGTTCCTGCTGGTGCGCCTGATTCCGGGCAACCCGGCCTACGTTCTGCTGGGCCCAAACGCCTCGCAGGCGCAGGTCGACAGCGTAACGCGTAGCCTGGCCCTCGACCAACCGCTGTGGGCACAGTACGGGGTCTGGGTCGGGCACATCCTGCACGGCAACTTCGGCTCCTCCTATATCAACGATTTCCCGGTGACAGGGCTGATCCTACAGAAACTGCCGGCGACGATCGAACTCGCAGTGGCCGCCATCCTTATCTCGGTGCTGGTGGCCTTCCCGCTCGGCATCGCCGCCGGGTTGTACAACGGCCGCTGGATCGACGCCCTGGCCTCGTGGTACAACGCGCTGGCCATGGGCATCCCCGTGTTCTGGCTCGGCATCCTCCTGGTGCTGGTCTTCTCGTTTTGGCTGCACTGGGCGCCGCCGTCGGGCTACGTGGCCCTCGACGCAGACCCCGCGCAGGGCCTGCGCTTCCTGGCGCTCCCCGCCACCACGCTCGGCGTCTCCCTGTCGGGCATCTTTATCCGCTTCATCAAGTCGTCGATCGTCGAGGTGCTGGAGCAGGACTACGTGCGCACCGCGCGGGCCAAGGGGTTGCGGGCGCGGGCGATTATCGGCGGCCATGTGCTGAAGAACGCGCTGGTGCCCGTGGTCACGATCGTGGGGCTGCAGTTCGGCGGTATCCTGGGGGGCGTGGTGCTTGTGGAGACCGTGTTCGGCTGGCCCGGCATTGGCAGCCTGCTCGTCACGTCGATCCTCACGCGCGACTACTCGGTGGTCCAGGCAGTCATCCTGCTGACGGTCGTCACCTACATGGTCGTCAATCTGGCGACGGACATCGTGTACGCCTATCTCAATCCGCGTGTCCAGGCCGTGTAGCCAGTGATTAGTGATGAGTGGTTAGTGACTAGATGCACAATGTGGCCGTAGAGGAACTCTTGGACCGTCCAGCGCCGGAGCAGCCGCTCCGGACCCGACCGCTTGGGCAACTGTTACGGCGCAACTGGACGACCGTGCTGGCGGCGCTGCTGCTCGTCGGCGCCAGCGCGGCCGCGTTGCTCGCGCCGCTCGTCGCCCGCTACGATCCCCTCGCTATCGACCCGATTACGATGCTCGCCGCGCCGTCAACCGGACACCCTATGGGCACGGACGAGTTGGGTCGAGATGTCCTGAGCCGCATCATCTATGGTGGCCGGGTGTCCCTGGGCACGGCGTTCGCGGTGGTGCTCGCCTCGGCGGCGATTGGGGTCCCGCTGGGCCTGGCCGCCGGCTACGTGGGCGGCGTCGTCGACAGCCTCTTCTCCCGCCTGATCGAGGTCATCCTCGCGTTCCCGGCTATCCTGCTAGCGATGGGCCTTGTGGCCGTGCTGGGGCAGGGGACGCTCAATGCGGGGGTGGCCGTGACCGTGGTAAGCATCCCCTCGTTCGCGCGCCTGGCGCGGGCCAGCGCGCTCGTCGAGAAAGAACGCGAGTACGTGGAAGCGTCACGCGCGCTGGGAGCGACGCATCGCTGGATCATTTTCCGCGCCATCCTGCCCAACAGCATTGGCCCGCTGGCCGTGCAGGCCGGCGTCGTGGCGACAACGGCCATCATGCTCGAGGCGGCGTTGAGCTTTTTGGGCCTGGGCACGCGGCCTCCTACCCCGTCGTGGGGACAGATGCTCAACACCGCGCGCGGGTATCTGTATCAGGCATGGTGGTACGGCCTGTTCCCCGGCGTGTCGTTGAGCATGGTCGTGCTCTCGCTCAACCGGCTGGCCGACACGGGACAGCGCCTCGCGCGCAGCGGCTGGCGCGGCCTATGACATCCATGCGCGGACAATGGGACGGTCGTGGATACGTCCGCAGATACACAGGGGTTAGTTGAGACTCATAGAGAAACCGGAGGGATGATGGACGCCGTGCGTGTGGGTATCGTGGGTATGGGCTTTATGGGCGAGAAGTACGCGCGCATCGTATGGCGTATCGCCGAGGCGGAGTTGGTGGGCGTGTGCGATAACGATCCGTCGCGGGCCGCGGCCGCCGGCGCCGCTTTCGAGACTCCCGCGTACCAGACGACGGAGGAGTTGCTCGAGCGGACACAGCCGCGTCTGCTCTGTGTCTGCGGGCCGGAAGATTACCACCTCGAGCCCTCCCTGCTTGCCCTTGATCGGGGCGTCGGCGTGCTGGTTGAGAAACCTCTCGCCCCGACGGTCGACGACGCGCGCCGCATCCATGAGGCCGCGCGGCGCGGCGGCGCTTTCCTCAGCGTGGGCCATCTGCTGCGCTACGATACCCGCTATAGCCTCGCCAAGGATGCCATCGACGCGGGGAGGATCGGGGCCGTGCAGAGCCTCCACGCCCGGCGTTGGAACACGCGTAGCGCGCAGGCGCGCTTGCGCGGACGCAGTTCGCTCCCGCTGTTCCTCGGCGTGCATGACTACGACATCGTGCGCTGGTTCGCCGGGGCGGAGCCCGTCCGCGTCTACGCCGAGAGCCGTGGCCGTGTGCTCAAGGAGGTGGGCTACGCTATAGAAGATACGTCCATCGCCCTGATCAGCTTCGCTAACGACGTCGTCGCCGTGGTTGAAGAGGGGTGGATCATGCCCGAGGGACACCCATCGGGGTTCGAGCAACGCCTGGACGTGCTGGGAGCAACGGGCATGGCGAGCGTCGAGGGGGGCTACGCGGGGCTGACCATCGTCGACGACACCCAAGAGCAGTGGCCCGATACGATGATGTGGCCGGCGGGCGCGGATGGGAGCGTCGCCGGGGCGCTGGAGCGCGAGCTGCGCGATGTGATCACGCGGGTCGGGACCGGGAGTCCGCCATTGGTGAGCGGGGAGGACGGGCTCGCCGCCGTCCGCATCGCGGCGGCCGTCGAAGAGTCGGCCAGTCGCCAGGCTCCGGTGACGTTATGACGCGACGGTGGCTGCTATGCCGCGCCTGTGGCGCCGAGTTCGATCTTGGCCCCTACTTCGCGGGTTGCCCGCGCTGCGGCCGCGCGTTGGAAGTGACCTACGACTATGCGGCGCTCGACCGCTCGACGGTCGCGGCGCTTGTCGACCAGTCGAGTCGCGCCCGCCTGGCCGACCTCTTGCCGGTCGAGGATCTCGACGCTCTTGTCACGCTCGGCGAGGGCAATACGCCGCTTGTCCGAAGCCGGACGCTTGGCGCGGATCTAGGTCTCGCGTGCTGCTACTTTAAGAACGAAACGATGAATCCGACGTGGGGGCACAAGGATCGCGCGCAGTCCATCATGCTGACCAAGGCGCGCGACTTCGGGTACGAACGGATCACGGTGGCCTCCACGGGCAACCATGGCGCGGCGGCGGCGGCCTACGCGACGCGCTCGGGACGCAGGGCCTGTGCCGTCTTCTGCCCCCCCGAAACCTCGGATACGCTGCTCCGCCTGATCGACAGCTACGGCGGCCTGGCCTTCGTCGCCGACTGGGAGATCCGCCACCAGTTCGTCCGCTACCTCGTCGCGGAGCAGGGCTGGTACCCGGCGACGGGTATGGGGCCGGGTCCCGCCACGAATCCGTACGGGGTCGAGGGCTACAAGAGCATGGCCTACGAGATCGTGCGCGACCTTGGCCGTGCGCCCGACCAGGTGTATATGGCCTGTGCCGTCGGCGAGAGCCTGTACGGCGTCTATAAAGGCTTCAAGGAGTTAGCGCACTTCGGCGTCATCGACAGGACGCCACGGATGGTAGCTTGCCAGCCGTCCGGGGCCAACGTGCTGGAGCGGTCAGTCGCCGCCGGCCGGAAAGAGGCCATCACGCTCCCCCACCCCTCGTCTGTTGCCACCTCGGTGCGCGAGCCGACCTCGGGAGAGCACGCGCTGGAAGCTATCTACGCATCCGATGGGCGCGCGCTCTCCGTCGACGACGACGAGACCCTGGCCATGATGCGGCTGCTCGGGCGCGAGGGGATCTGTGTCGAGCCGGCCTGTGCCGTCGCGGTGGCCGGCGTGGCGCGTGAGCGCGGGGCCGGCCGGATCGGTGACGACGAGCTGGTTGTCGCGGTCCTCACCTCCAGCGGCATCAAATGGCCGCAACAACTAGGCTTGGTCACACACAGCGCCACGACTCTCGAGCCAACCCTGGAAGCGCTGCACGACGCGTTGCGGGTGCGCGAACTCGACATCGAGGGTCTCACGCGTACCGGAACGCCGATCCATCCATGATCGACAAAGGTTGTCCCGACTATGGGTTTATCAGAAAATAAAGTAGTCATTTAAGTCTATCAGTCGTATACTGAAGGTATGACAGAGCATGGAGACGCGGCGATCACCGAGCGGTACGCGCGCGTGGCAGAGACATTGGACGAACGGGGACGGCGCGCGGTGGCGGCGTCGGAGGCGCTGGCGATCGGCTGGGGCGGGATCACGGCGGTCGCGCGGGCGACGGGGGTGTCGCGCACAGTGATTGAGCGCGGGATCGCGGAACTCAGCGGGACGGTCCCGGTCGCCGCGCCGGGCCGCGTCCGGCGACCGGGGGGCGGGCGCAAGACGACGGTGGCGAAAGACCCGGACGTGCGGGCCGCTCTGGAGGGAAGTGTCAGGATTCAGAATCAGTGGTGGTCGAGAGTCTGTTGGCCAGGTATCCTTCTCCTTTATAGACGTGCATTTGAGGAGGGGACGATGGCCTGCCCGTATTGCCAGGGGGATGCGACACAGGAGATAGAGCGGACGACGGCATTGGGGTACCGCTTGTTCCGCTGCCGCCCCTGTCGACGCACCTTCAATGAGCGGACCGGCACGCCCTTTAACCATCTACAGGTCCCGACCGACATCGCCCTGCTCGTGGTGCTCTGGCGTCTCCGGTACAAACTGAGCCTGCGCGACCTGGCCGAGATGTTCCTGACCCGTGGCTTCTCCTTCACGCACGAGGCCGTCCGGGAGTGGGAGGAGCGTTTCGCCCCGCTCCTGACGGAGCGCCTGCGGGCCAAGCGCCGCGGCAAAGCCGGCAAAAAGTGGCACTGCGACGAGACCTACGTGAAGGTGGACGGACGCTGGTGCTACCTCTATCGGGCCATCGATGCCGACGGGAACCTGGTCGACTCCATGCTCAGCGAGACGCGGGACATGGACGCGGCCAAGCGGTTCTTCCAGCAGGCGCGCACCGTGGTCGGCCACGCGCCGGAGAAGGTGACCACGGATGGGCACGACGCCTACCCGCGCGCCATCCGCGAGACGCTGGGACCTGACGTCCAGCATCGCACTAGCCGGTACATGAACAACCGGATGGAGCAGGACCACCGTGGCATCAAGCAACGCTACTATCCCATGCGCGGCTTCGGCTCCTTTGATGCAGCGGCCCGCTTCTGCACCGCCCACGACGAACTGCGTGACCACCTCCGGTATCGCCACCACCTGAACGAGACGGTCTCCCTAGCGGACCAACGGCGGCTCTTCGTAGAGCGATGGGGCGACGTGTGCGCGGTGCTGCAGGCCGCGTAAAGCGATCCCAGACGGGCAACGCCGCAGGCTGACGCGCGCCACAACCCGATTGCGTTCCGAGTCCTGACGCTTCCCCCTGGGCGAGCTTTGCGACACAGGGGCCGCAGCGACGTGTCCCCGACGACTTCGGAGGCTAGCGCCTCAAGATCCATCCACCATTGAGGGTTATGAGATCGGGTATACTAGAAGCAGCTCAGTCAAATACCACTTTGAATATTGTCTGCTAGGCGCTAATCGGTGAGTAGGTTGAGGCCGTGGAAATAGGAGTTGGTATCTAGTGGCTTTGTTTGGGGTGATATACTACGCTCCGTCGGAACAGTCACAGACGGTGCAGACGCAGTCGACTATCTTAGTACAACGCCACGGAAGAAACATCAAGAAATTGGCGCCCCAGACGAACTACCTATCCTGAGCCGTATACGAAGGATGAAACGACGGCGTGGTCAGACTCGCTGTGGTACCGCAGTGCCCGTGTTTTGCCATGTAACCACAGGCCACAGGTTCGGTCGTTTGGCTCCAGAGAGCCTATCAAGACGGCACTAAATGTTGCCTCTCCTTAATTCCTGATGTTATTTCCGCGCAGACGTACCTATTCCGTTAAGGGATGTGGCTCTTGCGCATATAACGTGAAAACGGCTTGACCCGCCAGGAGGGGTGCGGCCGATATGGAGGCAATATCAGGGACGTTGACTCACTCCTGATGCGTCGCGAGCGCGCGGCCTGGACCCAATTCACGTTATGTGCGCAAGAGCCAGGGATGTGAGGTGAGCGAGCTGGTCATTTAACGAATCAGTGTGCTTATTACGGCATGGAGTAAACGAAGGAGTGAAGGAGGTCGGACATCGTGACGGCTCAGGAAGCGCATCCAGCACCATTGTTGGCAATGCAAGATTACTCAATTCCGGCAGTAGAGCATCGTTCGGATACGGAGAATGTAGTACTGGGAATTAGTACTAGTATAGGCAGGGTACATGGGCGAGTTTGATAACCGTATTGCATCCCTATCTGCGGAGAAGCGTGTGATACTTTTCAAACGTCTGGAGGAGGAAGCAAGCAAGCGGTCTCTTGAGCGACCGACTGCCAGTGAAAATGAGGCAAGGTTTGGTCAAACAGTAGAAGTGTCAAATCGATGTGATGTCGGCTGCACGGAAAAGATCGAACGGAGCGAACTACGATCGCGTGAGTTGAGAATTGTTTTGCAAAAACACATCAATGTTTATTTGTTTCATGCCTTACCACTTTGCGTTATTCTCGCTGACGACCGGCTTTATCCATGGTACTATGAACGTTTTATACAGCTATGCGCATTTAAATGCTACGACGGTGGACTCGGCATCGATTTTATTGATTGGGAAGAAGTGTACAAAGAGGTGCTGTCCGAGGTGCGTTTGAGTCGCTATATGCTATTAAAAGAGAATAGCATTGTCAATTTTTTAAAGGATAGCATTGACAGAGGCTACTATGCCATTATTTACTTGGATGAATATTATCTCCTGGGAAAACGCGATTATCACAAATCTCATTTTGTCCACGAGTCTCTAGTTTACGGATTCGACGATGTTACGAGAAAGATCAAAGCCATAGGTTTGGATGAAGATGGCTTGTTTAGCCGATTAGCCTTTGACTATGATCATTTAAACGCCTCTTTTAAGGAAGCAGTCCGTCTAACGGATCCTAATGCGTTGTCCGATTACAGAAGGTTGATTTTCGACAGGTATCTTATAGCTTTAATTAAGACCAAGGAAAGGCAGTTTGATTCATACCCATTCGATTTAAGTCGCTTCTCCACGGTAATTAATGAATACACTTTCTCACTGGTAGACAAATCCAAGATATATCTTCGATTCGGAGTCGATTGGCCGCGAAATAACGATTTACAGGGCTCTTGCATTATTGAGGCACCTCTACATGTAGGGTTCGAAGTTTACAACGATGTCTTGTTACATATCGACAGTGTTTTGACCAACGGCGCTCACCTAGACTACAGGATCTTTCACTTACTATCGGAACACAAAAGGGGAATCAACGATCGACTTAACTTTGTCGTCGCCAACTACATAGTCCATGAAAAATTGGGCACACTAATCAAAAAATACGAACAGCTCATGCAGCAATTCGAAGTAGCTCGATTGAGAGCATTAAGGTGTGCTTACGCTCCAAAAGAACCGGCCCTTCTTGAAGATCTATTGCATGCAATAACACGGGCCAAAGACGACGAAGGGATTCTGATGATACAGTTAGCGGAAGAATTAGCAACCTGTAAATCTAATCTCGGGTTTTAGTGGACCAAGCATCTCAATCACCGTCATGTGTAGCGCAGTGAGCCTGTACATGGGCTACAACGCGAGGCATAATGTTTTACCCCCCCCCGCAATCTCCCGGTCCTCCAATGATGTTCGGTAGTGACTCCGTTAGATAGTGATAGAGACATGCAGCGTCAAGAACTCGACCCACGACCAGGGATGGTCCGTCCGGCTGAGGGCCATAGCTGGCGTCCGTTGTGCGTAGCGGCGAATCCCAACCGGGCGAACGTGGCGCAGCGCGGGGTGTGGGCGCAGCCAGTTGTGCTTGAAGAGGGCGAGGCTGACGGACGCATCCCAGGTATGCGTGTCTTTGGCGAAGGCGTGTGTTTTGCGCACCAGGTCGTGCACACGGTCGTGCGAGGCACCGTTGAGCTGCTCGGCATGCGACATGCCCGGACGCTCCATCGGCGACCCGATCGTCGCGCGCGTCTTGATGCTCAGAAGGTGGCCGCGCGGGTTGTGGTGTGTGACCGTCTGCGTCAGGCGGGCACCACGGACGCGCAGCGGACTGCGCTCCGCCAAATCCTCGTCACGCCGGCCCCTGGTGTGTGCGACGACGAAGCGACTCGCCCTATCCTGGATCAGGCAGGCCCAGCGGTCACCGACCGGCGGCGGATCCGCCGGCGTGACATGACGCAATTTCTTTTGACGAAGGACCAGAACTCGTCCATCTCGACCATCGAGAGGCGTAGGTCGCGCGCCAGCGTGTCGCTCACCGACTCGGCGTGGGCGGCCGCCAGGCGCAACCAATGGCTGATAGTTGCATACTTGTGGCCAGTCTGCTCCTCGACCGCGCGCAGGCTGCCCTGGCGCATCACCTCTAGCAGCGGGCGGTCGATCTCCGCAGGTGGTGTCCGCAGGCGATATAAAGGAGTGTCGGCGATGTCGCCGAACCAGGCCCCACAGTCGCGACAGTGGTACCGCTGCCGCCCGTTGATCGTGCCGTTGCGTACGATGTGCGTAGTCACGCAGGACGGATTGGGGCAGGGCAAGCGGGCAGCCGCTGTTGGATGTGCAGGCATTTCTCACCTCCATACCCTTCCCTCTTGCATCTCACATGCCAACAGAGTTACGACCAAATGTTCGCGGAGAGGTTGAAGGACGACGAACAGGTGATTAGGGGGCGCAGAGTACCATGGGGCAATGGATGTGTGGAGGCTTTCGTGGGCAAGATCAAGTGCCACCTGTCTGTGTGTGGCTTCTTTGCGCTGTTGCGTCAGCGTGTCTTGTTAGCCACGCAAGAGGCCAATGTGTTGCACCAAACATGACGAAGATTCGCCTATTCGACCATTCTATATCTAACAGGCTAAGCCATGACATATTGGACATATCTGTTCGATCGTCGCTGACAAGATTCAGTTGCATGAAACAGCTCGATGACGCGTAACAAGGGCCGCTAGCGACTATTTCCTCGCCAATCACGACTGCACGGATATGTCCAGGAAGCCATGACGCAGTGTGCTATATCTTTGTTAGCTCTTTTGGAGAGATCGCAGTATGTCCTACCTCGACCTCGGTGTCATCAGCACCTTTCCTCCCCGTAAGGATGGAATCGCGGCCTTCACGCATGACCTTCTTGGCGCCGTAACATGCTCACATCCAAATATTAACGCCTGTGTTGCGGCAATCACCGATGCCGAGTCCTACTATCCCTATCCGCAGTACGTGCGGTGGGAGATTGAACAAGGTAATTCTAACAGTTATAGTATCGTCGGTCGGGCACTATCGCAGGCTCGACTGTCTCTGGTCCTACTACAACACGAATTCGGACTTTATGGTGTGTGGGATAATCTGGCTGACCCGTTGCAGGATCACACGGCAGCACTCCTCGACACGATAAACGCACCTCTAATTACTACGCTACACACCGTTCTACCACAGCCTCGGGCAGACGTTCGAGACGTGATCCGCCGTCTTAGCCAGCAAAGTGCAGCCATAATAGTGATGGCGGATGCAGGGGTCAAAATACTGACCGATGACTACGATATCGAACCAGCTCGTATCGTTACTATTCCTTTTGGTGTGCCCGCCGTTCGTCGTTTGAACATTGATTATGCGAAACGGATCCTACAGTTACAGGAACATACGACTATTTGTACATTCGGACTATTGGGCCGGAACAAGGGAATTGAAACTGTCATTCAAGCCCTACCCAAGATTGTCTCATGCCATCCAGATCTGTTGTATCTGGTTGTAGGAGAAACGCATCCTCAAGTGTACAAGCGAGAAGGGGAGTCGTACCGGCATGAGCTTGTCACATTAGCACGTGCGTTGGGCGTAAGCAGGCATGTACGCTTTGTCAATCGCTATCTCGATCAGCAGCACTTGATCCGCTTTCTGCAAGCAACAGACGTCTACGTTACGCCGTACCATGACCACGACCAAATCACTAGTGGTACACTGTCCTACGCCTTAGCTTGTGGCCGTGCGATTGTAAGCACACCTTACGTCTATGCGATGGAGGTTTTGGCTGAAGATCGTGGCTTACTGGCCGATGTCCACAGTGCAACAAGTATTGGTGACTGCATATCAATGTACCTTGATGATCCTTCATTTCGGCACAATTATGAGGAGCGTGCTTGGTCTTACGGCCATGCGATGGCATGGACTCATGTTGGTGACCGCTACGCCCAATTATTTCAACAAATAGCCTCTGGTTGATGACGACGTTGGATCATGGTGTCAGTAGTTCATCTTAGCAATAAGGAATGAGCGGGTATAGTGAGAGGGAGAGAGAGGAGTCAAGACGAGATGATCTTGCGCTATGGCTACCTGTCGCGCCACCCGCGCGTGTTCCTGACCATGACGGGGCTGCCGGTGGCGGTCTTCGATGAGGTGGTGCGCGACCTGCTCCCGGCCTACGCGGCGGCGGAGCACGCCCGCCTGAACCGGCCCGGCCGGCAGCGGGCCATCGGGGGCGGCCATCCCTTCGCGCTGTGCCCACGCGACCAGATCCTGCTGACGGTGGTGTGGCTGCGGCAGTACCCCACGCAGGAGGCGCTCGGCTACTTCTTCGGGGTGTCGGACACGGGGGCGCGCGCCGTGATCGAGCGCGTGCTGCCGCTGCTGGAGGCGGCCGGACGGGACACGATGCGGCTGCCTGACCCAGGGCGCAAGCGCCGACGGCACGCCGACGCGCTGCTCGCGGACATCCCCGAACTCACGGTGCTGGTCGACTCGTTCGAGCAGCGGGTGCAGCGCCCGGCCGTGGGGCAGCGCGACTACTATTCGGGCAAGAAGAAGACGCACACGCTCAAGAGCCAGGTGGCGGTGGACCCCGAGACGGGCAAGATCGCGGACGTGTCCGAGAGCATGCCCGGCCCGACGGCCGATATCACGCTGTTGGAGCGCAGCGGACTGTGTAAGCGCGTGCCGTCCGAGGGCGGCATCGGGGGCGACAAAGGGTATCCGGGCATCGACAAGCTGCACCCGGGCGGCGCGACGCTACGGCGCAAGCCGCGCGGCCAGGAGCAGTCGGAGGAGGACAAAGCCTACAACTGGGCCTTCGCGCGGGCGCGCATCGTCGTCGAGCACGGCATTCGGCGGGTGCGGCGCTACGAATCGCTCAGTCAGACCGACCGGCACCGCCGGACCAAGCACACGGAGCGCACCCGCGCCGTGGCCGGCTTGGTCAACCGCCACCTTGACCGCCAACAGCGGTGCCGGGCGGCGTAACCCAATCGACGGGGAGGGGGCCATACGTCTCTCCTCCTATTGAGGGCGTTTCCTGGGTCTCCGGCACTTCTGGTGATGCGGAAAGGGCCGAAAAACCGGTTGCTCAAGCGCATCTTGTCGCTCTGGTGACCCGCATTTCTAAGTCTCGGCTATATGCGGAATGAGGTGTTGAGAACGGGGCGGCTGCATTACCATATCTTGTAGTGCAGAGACAAATACGCACAACAGGTAGCGATTGATAGTGCCGACCAGTCCTCACCAGAAGTGCCGGAGACCCCGTTTCCTAACTACCTCTTTGGCCGTCAAAAGGTGCTTTTGGAGAAGTTATGTCGCGCAGAACAGCCTCTACAGTGCTACCGGGGGTCCTGAAGGTGGCCTCATCGGGCCTTTTCGGAGGCCGAACAGGCGCTTTGTTCGACATAACTTCATGGTTTTTGCCCCGTGAATGGGTTAGGAAACGCCCTCCTCCTATTGCCAAGATGAACTAATGGCGATTTATTTTTGACCCACTAACGCCGAGACTCCGTAATTGACGTTTGTACTAGTATTACAACGAGACATCGATCACGGTGGGTGAAGTAGTCCGAGTTGGCGCAAGATGCGCTTGCGATGGGAGCAATAGGCGGCCGCTTTGCGCTGCTGCTGGTAGGACACGAGGTCCAGGGCGGCCGCAATGTCGAGCGCGGGTAGTGGTAGCACGGCGCGCAGCAAGAGGCGCACTTGGGTCAGACTCAACACGACGGGCACCGCGCGCAGGTGGTGGAGCGCTGCGGGCGGGTCCAGGCACACCGGCGGCTCCAGGTGCGCGGGTAGCCCCGCGGGCCCCCCCTCTCTGGTTCAGACGCTGCTGCATCCGAACCAGGACGTGATGCGCCAGGATGACCAGCGTCATGTGGTGGTGCCAGCCCCGCCACGAGCGTACTTCGTAGTGGTCGAGCCCGACGTCACCCTTACCCTCCGCGAAGCACGATTCGATCGGCCAGCGCATCCCGCTCACGCGCACCAACTCGCCTAAGGGTATGTCCGGGGGCGCGTTACTCAGGTAGATCTTCACCTCCGGCCCCTCATCCGATCCCTCGGACGGGTCCCCGACGGCGCGCCGGAACAGCACCCACACCTCCGGGCCGGGCAAGCTGTGCCGCGTCGTCACCACGCGCAGCGCGGCGAAGTCGGCGACGAGCGGCCCTGTGCGGCCGTCCAAGAGGCGGTAGCGGCGCCAGGCGTCGGCGGGGATCTGGGGGAGCAGTGTATCCACCCGCACCTGGCGGGGACGGTCCGGATGCAAGCGCTCCTTGGTGAAGGAGCGCCCCCGCCGCCCGGAGGGCGTGGGCGGGACCCACACCCGCGGGCGGGGGCCGTCCAGCCCCGTGGCCGGGTCGCGCAGCGGCCACACCCGCGTTAAACCGGGGACCGCGGCCAGATACCACTAGCCCGTCGCCGCGACCCGGTCCAGCAGCGCGGGGTCCTGGCCGTAGCCCTCGTCGCACGCCAGCCAGCGCGCCCGCACACGTTGCGGCCGCTGGACGCCCTCGACCAACTCCGCCGCCACCTCCAGCTTGGTCTGGAACCGCACGCCGTCGGGGATGGCGCAGGCGTGCCACAGGTCCCGGTGATCCTCCGCGCACCAGGCGGCGTGGAGGGAGAGGCGGCGGTCCAACAGCGTATAGCCGCGCCGGCTGGCGTAGCCCAGGTAGACGCCGGCCTGGCAAGTGTCCGTCTTGCCGGTCGCGCCGCACCACTGCCGCGCGACGCCGACGGAGGGCCGGCCCTGCTTGGGCACGTCGCTGCCATCGATGATCAGGACCCCGTCGTCTTCGCCCAGCGTCTCGTCGACCAGGCGCTGATGGGCGGCCAGGATCGCCCTATCGTCCCACGCGCCCTCGCCGATAAATTGTTGGAGGGCGCGCACGGTCTTCGCCGCCTGCGGCCCCGCGCCACACAGACGCAACGCCATCGCCTCCACATTCTTGCGCGGGACATCCGCGAGCAGCAGGCCACGCAGGTAGGTGTCGGCCCAAGCGCGCTGCTCACGGCGCTGGAAGAGGGGCGCGAAGTGGGCATGATAGGCGGTTAGTTCGTCCGCCAAGTCGGCGATGTCGGACGGCGTGAGCGTGAGCGCCAGGGGGGCCTCGCTCGTCACATCGTTGGTGTCCAGCACGACAGGCATCGTCGCCTCCTCCTGTAAGACTATGTGCGAACGCACTGCCCTACCATGCAGCAAGCGGCGTACCCGATGTCTCGTTGTAATACTAGTGGGTCATGCCGCAAATAGAGCGGTAAAAAGGCGGGTGTGAGATGCTAGAAGGGCAGGAGGGATGAGGGCGTATGGGACGACGACCGCAAGAGCCCTTACGACCGCTGACCCCCGACGAGCAGGAGGGGCTGGAGCGCTTGATCAAAGCGGAGAGCGCGCGGCGCGATCAGGTGCGGCGGGCGACGGCGCTCCAGACGGTAGCGCAGGGCCTCTCCTATATCCGGGCGGCGGAGCGGGCGGGTTACACAGACGCGGAGAGCGTGAGCCGGTTGGTGCGGCGCTTCAACCAGCGGGGGCTGGGAGCGGTGCGCATCGCGGCAGGACGGGGGCGCAAAATCACCTACGGGGTGCCGGAGCGGGGGCGCGTGGTAGCGACGGCGCAGCGGACACCCGACCGGGAGCAGGACGGCACGGCCACCTGGTCGCTCTCGACGCTGGAGCGGACGATGCGGCGGGCGGGCCTGCCCCGCATCGGGGGGACGACGATCCGCCGGATGCTGCGCGCGGCGGGGAGTTCCTACCAACGCACGCGCACCTGGTGCCCGACCGGCACGGCGGTGCGCCAGCGCAAAGACGGTCCCGTCCGGGTCATCGATCCCGAGACGGAGAAAAAAAGGGGCGCATCGAACAGGCCTATCGGCTAGCCGAGGCGGCCGGCGTGCCCGTGTGGTGCCAGGATGAGGCGGGACCGTACCAAGCGATCCCGCAGCCGGGGGCCAGGTGGCAACCGGAGGAACGCCCCGCCTGGCAGCCGCACGAGTACAGGCGGGGCGGGACGGCCAAGCTGCTCACGCTGTTCCACCCCGCGACAGGCGAGGTGCGCGGCACAGGGGTGACGAACGCGCCCAATGCCGTGCTCCACCCCTGGCTGCAGGACGAACTCACGCAGATCCTACACGATCTGCCGGAACCGGCGCCGTGTGGACCGGACGCTCTCCCGCTCCCGCGCCGCTGGGACACCTGGCTGGACGAGGTGCCGGAGGGCCTGCCGCCGCTGCGGATGCTCCTCGTCTGGGACAACCTGGCCGGCCACAAGAGCCCAGCGCTGGTCGATTGGCTGCTTGCCCAGGGCGTCGCGCCGCTCTATACACCGCTCTCGGGGTCCTGGCTCAACATGGCCGAGTCGGTCCAGCGCATCCTGGTGGCGCGCGCGTTAAACGGGAGCACCCCCAGAGGAGCCAGGAGATCATCGACTGGATCGAGGCCTGTTTAGCGACAATTAGAGTTGCGTATTGCCTCACGAAAGAATCTTACCCATGAGCGGGTGGTTGCCTCACGAGATATGTTACCCGAACCGAGCCATAACGGTCGGCGAGGACGGCCACGTGTCAGGGCAGACGAGAGCGTGGCGAGCAGCACCCTG